>ENA-OOXT01000024-OOXT01000024.1-human-gut-metagenome-genome-assembly--contig:-NODE-24-length-103189-cov-7.231437_pt1 | contig 103189 bp, 121 predicted proteins | sample MGYA00241590_ERZ501349 | MGnify/ENA primary metagenome ERZ501349 (study PRJEB25962, sample SAMEA2042838) | human gut metagenome | biome: human gut; feature: human-associated habitat; material: faeces...
ATCTTCATTTATTGTTATATCAACTGAAGTTAAACTTCGCTTTTCTTTTAAAACTCTGGTGTATTCTTTATAGTATTTTTGATATTCTTCATTATGTTTGTTATAAAATGAAGATGGGGGCATCTTAATAAAATCTTGTAAATTAACTAAATTAACATTATTAGATTTTGAAGAATTTTTAAATAACCAATTAAATAGTTTCATTATTTATCTCGCTTTAACACAGGTACATTTAATTCATTCATAAGGTTATTATAATAATCTTCGATATCAGGTGAATAATGCAAATCAAACTTAAATGAACGAACATTGCCATTAGAATCTATAAATTTTAATGTAGATGGATATTTTTTACCTATTAATCTAGACTGAGAAAGGTCACGTAAAAATTTAAAAAAATTATAGCTATGAATTAATTTTGAATTTTCATAATCAGTAAATATATAATTTCTAGCATTTAAATGATAACCTCCAAGTATTAGTTCAACTGAAGATGGAATATAAAGATTTAAAACTTGATTAGTATCAAAGGCAATTGTTTTTAAACCTTGATTTAAATGTAAGTAATCAACCACAAGAGGATAATAACCAAAACTAGCAGTCTCTAAAGTATCTGGAAAATATATCTCTTTTGCATATTCTATTGAATAAGCATTATGAACATATCTATCTTTATCAATCATATCATCATAATTATTCATATATTCACAAAATTGCAAGAATGCATGATTTTCATCATTTCTTAATTCTTTCATTCCATCATAAAATTTATAAATTTTAGATTTATTATCTTTTAGGTAGGTTTCATAAAAATATAAATATTTGCTGTATTTATTTCTTTCCAATATTTGATTTACTTGTCTTTGATATGATTGTAAAGAAAATGAACCTTTTTCATTTTTAAAATAATCTGTATAATATTTCTCTTTAATTGTAGTAACATTGTGCATCAAACGAAGAAAACTTGAAAGTGATATTTTATGATTATCAAAACTATAATTAGGCATAATGAAAGTATCTTCCTTGATATAAGTGTTATCAAATAAATATTTTAGTTTATCAACATTTGTTATATTAAATAAAAAACTTAATGTAAATTTATCATATAATAAACCTTGCATATCATCAGTTGCAAGTTTTTTTAAAAGAACAAGTATATCCTTTTTATTTGTGGTGTAAACTTCTAAAAGAGAGCCATCTTTATCCTTGATTGTATTATTGAAATCAAATCTTAATCTGTTAGCAAAATATTCAAGTTCATCATCAGTATCACTAATGAATTTTTTATCAACAATTATTTGTTCTTGATAATATTTTTTTATTAGACTATATTTTAAGGAATAAAGTTTACTTATTAAATTATTACCAATTTCATTATTATATAAATCTTTGATTGCATAAGCTTTTGTAATAAATTCATTTATTTGGTCTAGGGATATTTCATTTTTATTAATCTTTTTTGATATATCTTTTAAAGTATTTTCTTTTAAAATTTGTTCAGTAATTAATATTTCTTGATGAAGCACACTGCTTATTGAATCACTAAAATTTCTTTCTTTAGTATTTTGTATATTGAATACATCAAGATATTTTTTTAAAATAAAATTTTTATCACGAAGATAATATTCATCACTTTTTATTTCATACAAACTAATCATGTCATAATAGTTTATTATTTCTAAATCTATGGCATGAATCGTACTTGATAAGGCAACAATTTTACCTGTAATATTATTAATTTCATTGTTAATAGCACACTTTTTATTATATGATAAAAACACTTTTCTACTTAATATATTTTCTAAAACTTTCCATCTGATGAATAAAGCATCTTTGTAACTTGTCATTTCATTTTTATAATAAACAAATTTTGACACTATTAAAGTAAGACCTTCTTTGGTACGATCTTCGCTTTGGTTAACAGGATTTATTATGTAATCAAGTTTTAACGAAAGATTCGTTATGATATCACTATAAAAAGTTATAACTTTATCATCAATGTTTAGATTTATACTGGTGATGCTTTTTGATTTAGTTAATATACTCATGTAAAGATTATAATATTTTTTATAGTCATCTGAATGATTTTGATAAAATTTTTTATCAGGCATAGAAATAATATCTTGGATACTTACAAGATTGACACTAGGTGTTACATTTTTATTTTTAAACAAAATGTTAAATAACTTCATAAACTATCCCCCTGCTTTGTAAAAACTATTTTAACACAAAACAAAAAGAAAGTAAACAAATGTTACAATTATTTACTTTCATAATTATAAATTCCATGGATTTTTTCTAAATCTGATTGAGATACATCACTTACCTTATAGTTATCATTGTCATCTTTCGTTACATTAAAAGTAATATCATACTCAACCGTATCAGTTGTGTTCTTCATTTTATCTAATTTATAATCCATAAACAAAGAATTGCTAAATGTACCATTTTCTTTAAACTCATCCTGGTTGTTATTAAGATAGGTATTTGCATCTTTACCGACTTTGTAATAATCATACACAGTTATTTTTACCTCTATTGTTGCATTATCGCCATCATACGATTCATTTATAACTTCATACTTCATATCTTGATATTGTCGTTTCAAAACATCGCGATACTTTTCTTTTTGAGCATCAGTTAAATCTTCTTTATCAACAACTCTATTTATGTCACTAATAACATTTGAACTTAGATTTTTATATTGATTTAGATAATCTTCAACCGCACCTTTTGCGCCCTTTTTGCTACATGAACAACCAGTTATGAGTATACAAGATAATATAACTATTAAACCACCAAATAATTTTTTCATAAAATCAAAACCTTTCTACTTATAGTATCAGCAAAATTTTGAGTTTTATACATTATTATAGCTTAGTTTAATTAAATCATATAACCTATATAAAGTTTCGCTGCTTTCATTATCAACAGACTCAAGCATTTCTAGGGATATATCATTACTTTTGGATTCGTGATTAAACCATTCCATATAAAGATATTTTAGTTTCAAATTATCATTTTTCCGTTTTAAACTATTTATTTCCGTTTTAATTATAAGACGAAGTTTTTTCTCACATCGCAAGGAATCATTATATTTAAGTGATTTAAGGATTTCATAATTTATCTTTTTAGTGTTTAAAGTATAGATTATTTCTCCGATGTTGACTTCATCAAGTGGAAGTAATGAACTCCTTAGAATACTTTTGCCAGATTCATCAAATTCTATTGCAGTTGAACCGTTTTTATCTGCGAAAATTACCGTGTACAAGGAATCACTCAAATTTGATTTTGACTTTTCTTTGATAGATTCAAGAAAATCTTGACTCACTTTGATATCATGAGATAAAATTTCCTTATACTGTTTTGAACTAACCAAAACAAGGGGTATTTTTTTGAAATATTCCAAGGAGTCTGATTCTTCCCATTCATAAAAGTTAATTAATTCATCCGAAAAATTTAATACTACATCATAATAGTAATTCATAATCTTTTTTCACCCTTTCTTATTAAAAACAAACCGATGATTATAAAAAGAATAATTCCTTTTCTAATTATAAAGTAAGCAAATTTTAAAAATGTATACCCATAAACAAATAAATTGAGATAAATAATGATTAAAAATAAACCAATACTTATTAAAATACAACCTAATAAATTTTTTATCATGTAATATTATATGATAAATCTTGTTTAATTATTAGAAATTTGGTACAATGTTTATGGTGATAAAATTGAAAAAGGTAATATTTTTAATAATAAGTTTAATACTCTTGACTGGGTGTGGAAAAAGGACTGAAAATCCAATTGTAACGATGGAGATATCGGATTACGGAACAATTAAAATTGAACTATATCCAAAGTATGCTCCGAATACTGTTGCTAACTTTGTGAACCTAGTGGAAAGTGGATTTTACAATGATAACACATTCCATAGATTGGTACCAGGATTTGTTCTTCAAGGTGGAGATCCAGATGGAGATGGTACTGGAGGACCTGGATACACAATCAAAGGTGAATTTTCTGAAAATGGTTATGTTAAAAATACACTAAAACACGACAAAGGTGTTGTTTCCATGGCTAGAACGAATATGCCAAATTCTGCTGGTTCGCAATTCTTTATTGTACTTGATGATACAAAAACTATACATGCTTCTCTAGATAATAAATATGCTGCTTTTGGAAAAGTAATAGAAGGAATGGAGATTATCGAAAATATTGAGAAGAATGCAGCAGTTAAGGATAACCAAAGTGGAAAACTTAAGAAAAACATTACAATAAAAAATGCGACTGTTGATACATTTGGTAAAGAATATTCTGTTAAAAAGATTCAAGAAAATAATTAAACAATCATATATATAAGAAAGGAGATAAGATTTAAATGAATACTATTATATACATAATTTTAGGAATAATTCAAGGTTTAACAGAACCATTACCAATATCCAGCTCTGGACATATTTTCTTGTTCAAAAACTTGTTTAACACTGAAATGTTTAACAGTTTGAACTTTGAAATAATTTCTAACTTTGGTTCATTCATAGCTATATTCATAATTTTTTGGAAGGATATTAAAGAATTAGTTTCTTCGTTCTTCATCTATATATTTAACAAAGATAAAAGAAATGAAACTAAGAATAAATTTAAATATTGTTGGTTAGTTGTTATAAGTACTATACCAGTTGGAATAGTTGGTTTTATATTTAAAGAAAAACTAGAAAATCTTTATAACCTAAAAGGATTAGCAATTGCATTTCTTATAACAGCACTAGCTTTATTCATTGTAAGAAACATCAAAGGAACTAAAGGTGATTATGATATTACAATAAAAGATGCTATTGTAATAGGTTTATTTCAAATGATAACAATAATACCTGGCATAAGTAGAAGTGGCACAGTCTTAGTTGCATGCCTATTATGTAATTTAAAAAGAGAAACTGCTTTAAAATATACATTTATTCTCTACTTTCCAGTAAGTGTTGCAACAATGATCTTGGGTGTCAGTGATTTAATTAACACACCTGAATTATCATCTTTATTAATTCCTTACTTCTTAGGAATGATTACTGCGGGAGCAGTAACATATATCTCATATAAATGGTTGAGTAATTTTGTAAAAAAAGGTAAATTACATTATTTCTCTATATATTGTCTACTCCTATCTATATTCATTTTCTTATATTTTAGATGAGACCATTATTCATGGTTCTCTTTTTTTATGAATATTGCACTGCCTCACGGCAGTACGCTTTCTGCTTCAAAGGAATATCTTCCTCCACAGACCAATTTCGGATCCAGCCGACCCTACTTAATTAATATTTCTCCTTCCAATGACGATTATTATACATATATTTTTTATAGATACAAGCGTTTCGACACCATACGACAAAAGTTTTACAAAAATTCTTAAATTTGACTACAAAATTCTCTTTTTAGCTCTAAATTTTTGGAATAAATATTATATATCTTCTTACTAATATCATTAACTATATAATTATAATCACCATTTCCACTCGTAGTTAAAACGGCAATAACATAAGGATTATCACTATCATAAAAACCAACATCATGATAAGTACTTTCATACCAACCATATTTATGATTTATTAAAACATTATCAAAATTTAGACTATTCATATTATTATTAATCATTGAATCTTTAATTGTTTTATAATCTTCGTTATCTGAATTAAGTAAATTATAAAGTCTTTCAATAGAAGTTCTTGCTAAAGTGGCAGTATAATTACTAACAAATGGATCAGATTCATTAATATTTAAATTGTACTCTTTAAAATAGTTTCTTAAATTATTAACACCAATATATTCAATAAGCATATAATGAGCAGTATTATCACTATATCTAAGCAAATAAGTTATTAATTCAAGCAAAGTAACTTTATCATAGTATTTATGTTTTTTCATACCCACACTCCCCTTCATATCAATATCAGGTCTATAAACTAAAGATTCAGTTAAATCAATATTATTTTCTAAAATATATATAACATCAAATACTTTCGAAGCACTCGCAGAATAATAAATCTTTTTTTCATTAAAATTAAGTTCATAATTATTATTTAAATCTTTAAAAGATACCGCAATACCATGATTTTTATATGTATTTTTTATTTCATCAAATAATTCATCAACAATATCACTCTTAAATGGTTCACTTAAACAATTACTAACTTGAAAAGTTGTTTCTCTATTTACTAGTGAAGTATTATCACCAATACCCTCTATTACATTTTTAATGGTAAACTCATCCCTGTAATAATACCAAAATATAGCACCAATCACACATAACCCAAATAAAATATTTCTCACAGCTTTCATAATTTAACCTCTACCATTATTATATAGCAATTCATTTTATTTGAAAAGTACTAAAATCTATGTTATCATTATACATATAAGGTGATGAAGTTGAAAACCAAAAATAATTTACTCGTAGCTATTGCTATAATTGCAACATTATTAATATCAATTAATATATTTAATATATATAATAATTATAAAAATACAACATATTTAGCAGATTATATCAAAGAAAAAAATAATAATAACAACATATTCCAAGGAAATGTAACAAGCAATTATGTATTATTTAATAATCTAACATGGAGAATTATCAAAATAAATAACGATTCTACAATTACAATGATACTTGATGATTATATAAATGTTTTACCTCAAAATGATACAAAGAAAACTTTTGAAACGTTATATAACAACCTTGATAAAAAAGTTTTAGTTAAAAATAAAATATGTCTAAATAACATCGAAGACGATAACAATATCCAATGTAATGTATTTAAAAATGAAGAATATATCAACTTACTTTCAGCATATGATTATTTTAATTCATTTAAAAATGAAGAATCATTTATTACAAAAAAAGATGAAAAAATATGGCTTAATAATGAAAATACAATTGCCATAAATAATAAAATAAGTAATGTAGATAACACAAACCCTTATGAAATAAGACCAGTTATAACAATAAATAATAATATTTTATATACCGAAGGTGATGGAACAATTACTAATCCATATAAAATCGGTGTATCTACCCTATCACTAGGTAGTAAAGTATCAAAAAATAATGACAAATACATTGTAATTGATGCAACAAATAACTATAAGCTACTAAGTGAAAAAGTAATAAAAAACATAACTTATGATGAAGTTAATGATTATCTAAATAATTTAATAAATTACAAAAATATAATTGAAAAAATATATATTCCATCATTAAATGATATAAAACTAGATAATACCTACACAGATTATTACTTGCAAGATAAAATAAATAATTTTAACATAGCTTATGGAAAAGAAATAACATACATTGATAAAAGTAAAAAGCATAACACTAGATACATCATCGAAGTATCTAAAAAGAATATAACGGAGTTCAAATATGAAAACTAAAATACTTATTATAATAAATATATTTTTAATATCATTATTATTAATAACTACATTTTATAAAGAAAACATAACAAGTTACTTACTTAAAAGTAAAAATAAAACAGCCACAATTGAATATGAAACAATTAAATTTAATGAAAATAAAGTAATTGATATTAAAACTGATAAAATATATGATAATGAATATGAAGCACAGATTTTAAATAAAGAGGATAATAATTATTACAAAATAATTGATGTTACTGTTGCAAACAATAAAGGTTGGTTAGTAGTTGTATATGACCCAAGCACTGTAAGAATTATGAAATCACATGCATTTAAAACTGCTAACAATAGTGGTAAAGATAACATATTAGATATGACAAAAAACTATAATGCCATAATCGGTGTTAATGGTGGAGGTTTTTACGATGATGGTGTTGTTAGTAAAGATATTCCATTCGGATACATTATTGAAAATGGTAAAATTATTTATCAAAGTCATAACCATAAATCAGATTTAATTGGAATGAGTAATGATAATAAATTAATGCTTATTCATGCAACTGGTGAAGAAGCTATAAAACAAGGAATGCGTGATGCCCTAGAATTTGGTCCATTCTTAATTCAAGATGGAGTTAGAAAAACTAATTTAAAAGTTTCTTACGCATCAAGAAATATAATAGCTCAAAGAAAAGATGGTATAATATTATTTTTAGTTACTGAAGGAGCATCATATCGTGGTATAACTTTTGATGATTGCATAGATTTTTTACTTAAATATGATGTTGTTAATGCTGCAAACCTAGATGGTGGTGCATCAACACAATTAGTAGTTAAAAATAAATTATTAAACAATCCCAAGAATGCATATGGTATTCCAATAAAAAATGGAAGAACCGTAGTAAATGGCTGGGGTGTAATTCTTCCAAATTAATATAAAAGGATAGCTCTAATAAAGAACTATCCTTTTTAAATATATAAAAAAATATAAATAAAGGGAAAACCATGTTTCCCTTAAAAAAGTGTGAGTTTTTGAGTTTATATGTTAATTGTGTATAGTTTATTTTCTAATAAACCAAAAATCTTTATCTTATATAACATCCCTCCTTTGTTACAAATTAATAATAACAAAGAAATATGAAATTTTTATGTTGAACATATGAAATTTTTATATTTTAATTTTAAAATAGAAAGTTGAACCTTTTTTTAACTCACTCTTTACACCATATTCATAACCATGAAGTTCAAGTATCTCTTTAACAATTGATAAACCAAGTCCCGTAGAGACTACATTTCTTTGATGATTCTTTTCATTTTTATAATACTTATTCCATATATATGGTATTTCATTTTCTTTAATACCTTTTCCAGTATCAATAATTTCTACCAAATAATACTTTTTGTGTTTAGTAACTCTGACAGTTACGGTTTTATCTTTACCAGTATAATTAATTGCATTATTTATTAAATTATATATTACTTGATTAAGTTTCTTTTTATCAGCTTTAACCATTATTTCATCAGGCATATCAAGTATTATATTATATTGTTCAGTTTCTTTAATAATTTGATACCTATTTACAATAGTTTTTATATCACTTGATAAATTAAATTTTTCTAAACATAATGTATCTGCATTAGATTGCATTCTTGATAAATCTAGTATATCATTTACAAGCACCGTTAATCTATCTGTTTCATCAACAATTATTTCCAAGTGTTCATTCATTTTTTCTGGATCTTTATAAGAAATATCCCTGATCATTTCAGCATAAGCTTTAATCATTGTAAGTGGAGTCTTCAAATCATGTGAAACATTTGCCATTAAATCTCTGCGAAATTCATCAGTTTTTGCCATTTCTCTTTGGGCTTGTGTTAATGTTTCAGATAATTCATCAACTTCTTTTATACCTGATTCTTCAAAAACAACTTCGGCATTACCCATACCCATTTTTTTTGCTTTTTTAGTAATCTTTGTTATTGGTTCAGTAATCCTTTTTGATAAAAATATTGAAAAAACAACTGCTACAACTAAACCTAAAATACATACATACAATAATTGTTTCTTTATAAGTAATGTAAAATCAGATATATCTTCCAAATTGGAATAAATAAACACATAACTATTATCATACCTTACTCCATATAATAAAGCAGATATTTTCTTTTCTTCATTTATAAATCTATATGCTTTAAAATTTTCATTTGAATCTATAAAAGAATTCATTAATCTTTTAATTTTATTACTATTGCTTTTTAAAACACAACCATTCATATTTAAATTATATCCACCAAGTATTTCACTATCATTTGTAAGCAACATACATACATCATTTTGATATGCAATGTCTTGTAATTTAGTAATTATCTCAACATCACTAGTATTTTTTATTGTATTAGCAATATGATTCATAACCTCAATTTGTTCTTTTTCATAATAGATATCCAAAACGGATATTTCGCTAAACCATAAAAGGCCAATAATAACAACATTAAAAATTAATAAAAATATTAATGTTTTAGCTTGTATACTAGTTTTCTTTCTTTTCTTCATATTCAAGTTTATATCCCATTCCACGAACTGTTACAATTAAATCTTTATATTTACCTAAATGTTTTCTTAAAGTTTTAACATGAGTATCAACAGTTCTATCATCACCATAAAAGTCAAATCCCCAGACATGGTTAAGCAAATTTTCTCTGGACAATGCTATATTTTTATTATCAAAAAAATATTTAAGCAATTCATATTCCTTCGGTGTCAAATAAATCTTTTTGCCATCGACATAAACATCATGGGCAACATCATCTAATCTAACTCCTTCAATTTCAAAAATATTATTAACTACATCTTTTCTTTTTGTAATTACTTTTATTCTAGCTACCAATTCTTTCGGACTAAAAGGCTTTGTAACATAATCATCAATACCCAAATCAAAACCTATTAATTTATCATATTCTTCTCCTCTAGCAGATAACATAATAAATGGAATATCTTTTATTTTCTTAATTTCTCTACATGCTGTATATCCATCCATCTTAGGCATCATAATATCCATAATAATTATATCATAATCATTATGTTTAACTTCATCTACAGCTTGTAACCCATTCTCTGCTTCATCTACTTTAATATTTTCAAGTAACAAATATTCTTTTATTACATCTCTGATTAGTTTTTCATCATCTACAACTAATACACGCATAAAATCACCTACCTACAAGTATATATATAATTTGTGAAAATCTCATGATATATTATCTATTTCTTCCATTTTTTAAAAAAACTTCAACATTATATGTTACTTCATGGCTCTTTTCATTTTCAATTCTAAAACGCATTTCATAACTATCATTTAAATCAAATATCATAACTCTAAATGTTATATTATCTTTTCCATAACCAAAACCATTAGCTAAAATATACTCTTTATTATTTCTTAAACTCATACCAAGTATATTATAACCATCCATAGTATTGCTATTCTCTATAGTCTCTTTTAATTTGAAAGCTTCCTCACTACTTACTCCGATTCTTGGAAAATATTCTTCATTTAACACATCATCATATTGCATAAACTCACTTCCAATATAAAAATTATACCAAAAAGAAAACAAAGATGCAACTTTGCTCTTTGTTATTTCTCTTCTTCTTCAAGTTTAGCAACTATTTTTTTTAAAGCTTCTGCAGTTGCTTGTTTTAATTCATTAACGCTTTTTTCAATTACTGGTGTTCCTTTTTCTACAGCTAACTTATAAAGTTCATCAGCTTTCTTTTCTATTTTCTTAGCTTTTTGTTTTGCAATCTTTAAAGCTTTTTCTTTATCTAAATCTTTTAATTCTTTTTGAAGTTCATTGACTTTTTTTACAATACTTTCTTTAACATCTTCAGCTTTAATGTTTTTAACATCTTCCATTACTTCATCAAATTTCTTTTTTAAATCTTCTCTAGTTTCTTTACCACTCTTCGGTGCAAATAACAATCCTAATCCTGCTCCAATCGCAGCTCCACATACAAATTTTCCAAATCCACCTTTTTTCATATTATTCATCCACCTTATCCTTTCCTTTTTTTCTAAATAATATTTTACTAAATAAATTTCCAGTTACTTCAACTACCTTATCTGTAAATGAAGCAATCTTATCAGTTGTAAAGTCTATAATACTAAATATTGAATTTAATGATTCAACTTTTTCATTTACATTATCCACAACTTTTTCTAACTTATTCATAGTTATTATAGTCTTTATACCTAAAATAATACCTATAGTTAGTAATGCAATTAATAATAAGTAGATAACTATTGGTAAAAAACTTAACCAAAATTCCATTAAATATCACCATCCTCTCTGTTATCATACATAGAATCTATCAAATCAAATAAATCATTTTCTAATGTATCATCATCAACATGTTCACTTAATTTTTCTTCGTGTTTAGGTTTTAAATCTTCTAAATCCTTATCAACACTTTCATAATCCATAACCTCAGGTTCTACAACTTCTTCTGGTATATTTTTCTTTACATTTTCTGTATCAACATCATCATTAAGATCAACTACTACATCAGATGTATCTTCAAGTAATTCATCTATAGTTTTTACTTTTTGTTTCTTTTCTTCTTCATTTTCCTTTAACTTAACAGTTACAGTTTCTTCATAATAAGATGTTGGTTCTTCTTTAGGTATTTCTCCGAAAGCTTTCTTTCTTACACTATTAAAGTCAATAGCTTTATCTTTATTATCAACTTTCTTTTCTTTAATATCTTCAGGTTTATAATCTTCATTTAAAATACCATATACTGGTGATATAATCGGAGATGGTTTAAACTTCTTTCTTTCAATCACTTCCGTTTTTTCAACTCTTTCATATCTACCTAAATCATATTTCTTTTCAATCTTTTTCTTTTTTTCATATTCTAATACATTCGTAGTTTGTTTTGGTTTATTAACCCTACTCATGCTTTCAAATTCTTTTTCATCAAATTCTTGAAAAGGAAAAGTATTATCGCTCTTAAATAAATCTCTTTCATTTATTTGATCATGCTTCACTTCTTTTGGTACTTCCACTTTAGGTGGAGTATTAATAACTACTTCTTCCCTTTTTTGAGGTTCAATTCTCTCAGCTATTGGTTTTTTAACTTCACTAGCCTTTGGCTTCGGAGTATCTACCACTTCATCATCTTCAACTTCTTCAAACAAAATACCTTTAATTTTATTAAACAATCCCACAGTTATCCACCTTCCTAATTAATTAAATCTGGATCATGAATCTTTTCTTCTTCTTCATAATCATCATCTACTGTTATATAATTATTTTCACTACCCTTAGTATTAAATATATTAAATTCTTCTTCATTGAAATTTAATACATCATCCCCCATTAAATTTTCAATTACACTATTATTATACTCAATACTCTTAAGGATGTATATAATAGATAACATAGCTTCATTCAAACCATCTTCATCTACTATTACTTCTATTTTAGCATAATTATACATAATTTCAACTAAATATTTATCATTTTTTAATAAATTTATCTCAGCATACCCAAATTTACCATCATAATTTATAGATTTTGAATAAACTGCATTGTTATTAACCTTATAATCTTTAACAACACCTTTTGAATAACTTACTAAATCAACATACAAATAATATTTATATTTTGAATCAGTTATAACCTCATTATAAAGAGTACTACTTCGCACCCTCATGTTCCTTGGCAAGTAATAACTATAACCAGTTCTATAGGTATTATCTCTATTACTTCTTGTTGAAATATTTCCAAGTATTTGATCATAACTTAATTTTGATACATTTGTACATCCCGTAAGTAAAAACATAAATAATATTATAACAATTACTTTCTTCATAACTTATCTCTCCATATAATATTATAACAAAAAAATACAAACTAATAAAGTAAAAATTTTTTGTAAAATATTTTACAAAACACACTGTAAAAGAATGTTAATTAACACATTTTTATAAAACTTTTGTCGTATGGTGTCGAATTGCTTGCATTATCACAAAATTTATGTATAATAGCTTTCTGTTACCAGCAAAAGGTGACAAAAAAATAACTAATTATCAAAATCGTTCTTATTTTTCACCCTCTAAACTTCAAAACATAATTAGTTATTTTTGGGGTTCCTACTTTTAGGAATCTTTTTTTATTACTTCTACATATTTTATTTTAACACTCATATTACTAAATCTTTCTTCATATTCAGTACAAACATTTTTAATATCTTCGCTGTGTAAGTCATAACTTATCCTTTTTATCTCATAACCATATTCTTTATATTGTTCTAAACTAAATTGAAACAAATCGTCGTTATCTGTCTTTTGTATTATATGTTTATCCCCTTTAAATAGTTTATCATAAACTTGTAAATAATTAATTGATGTAAGTCTTCTTTTTGCATGTCTATCCTTTGGCCACGGATCAGAAAAATTAAGATATATCGTATCAATCTTACCTTCCAAGGTATCCACTAAATTAGCTATATCTCCAACTAATATTTTTAAATTATTTGGCTTATATTGATTAATCTTTTTTATTGCAACACTTGCAACACTACTAAACTTTTCAACCCCAATATAATTAGTCTCTGGATTTTCCAGTGCCATATTTAAAATAAATTGTCCTTTACCCATTCCAATTTCTAAACATATTTTATTATCATTATTAAAATTATCTTCATAATAATAATCACAACCATTTAAAAGTTCATCTTTATCCTTCGGATTACGCATTCTCATATTCCCAATTACCTCCAACTTTCATATATTATGGTAAGGAGGTCTTTAAATGAGAAAAAATAGAAATTCTTTTTTTACAGAATCAAACATGAACTATTCTAATTTTCAAACTCAAGGAAATTATCCTTATCCACAAAATATGAATAATATGCCATATCAGCAAATGCCTTACATAGATACAACAGACAGTATTGAAAATAGACTTGCCAAAATTGAACGTCAAATAAACCGTCTAAATGCTAGAGTTAGCAAACTAGAAAGTGTAAACACGACATTTCTAGACACGGACTTTGACACATCAAGCAATATGTACATGCTTTAATTATAAATAATCATCGCACTAAAACAATAGAGCTGTTCTTCTCCACAAACTGCAATTGCAACTTGATACTTGATATCTATTATATCAAAATCTCCAGAATTTAGAAAGCTATTTATAGCACTTTCTAAATCTTTTTCATGTCCTTCATCAAATACTTTAACTTTCATAATATCACCAACATTATTTTACAACAATAAACTTAAATAATTTGTCAGTTATTGTAACCAACAATAAATTTCCAATCAAAACCGGACTTTTTTATTTATCACACTTACCTAAGTATAAAGCATTTCATCCATTTCCAAAGGGTTTGAAATAATCGCTTTTCAAAGTATTTCCGATATGTAATATTTCCTCCGATTTAATATTTAATTTTTCTAAAACAAAAGCATAACTTTCTTTATCATCCTTTGTAAAACCTAATTCATATGAATAAAACACATCATCCACCAAATTAAATAAATCTTTAATACAAAGAAACTGCATCAAGTACTAACTTTTCTTTTCCACTACTAAACATATTTACAAAAAATTTTTCAAACTCAGGAAAACTTTCTATTTTTAGTTCATTACAAAAAGTATCAACTAAACTTTTAAAATCACCTTTCAGAGTTTGAAAAACATGTTTTTAACTTTTTCTAACCACTTCATAAGGTAATCCAAAAAAATATTTTATAAATTAAACTTGACTTTAAAGCAATTAATTTGTACAATATATATACAGATTTGAATTTAACTACATGTGATTTTGCTTCAAATATAATTAGGGAGGACTACAAATGAAAGAAAATAAAAAAAATGTTAGTTTTCAAAATGAAGAATTACAAAAAAAAGTCAAAGAATTAATTGAAAGAGGTCAAAAATTAAACAAAGTTAAACCACTTTCAGAAGCATTTAAGAAAAATCCAGTAAAGGATGAAGAACATAAGGGAAAAATTAATTCATATCGGTAGGAACGAGGTTAATATGAAAAAAGAAAAATATGAAATAGGAGATATTGTATTTGTATCAAAATACAAATACGAAAATGGGGAAGATGGAAATAATCACTTATTTGTAATTATATCTAATGATAACGAATATATACCAATTGAATATTTTGGTATGATAGTATCATCACAAATTAAAAAAGCAAAATACAAGTCTAATGTAAAAATAATAAAAAATAATGAAAATGGACTTCATCAAGACAGTATTGTAAAATGTGATTATATATATAAATTTCCATCAAAAAATATAGTAATGAAAATAGGTAGAGTAGATATCGACGACTATTTGAAATTTATAGAAATATACAACAAATTCTTAGAAAAAGTAAACGAAAAAATTACTGAAAAAATAAATTTGTAGACTAAGAGTATTAATTTTTAATACTTTTTTTATTTGTATTTTTACAAATAATCATATCATTATATATACATTATAATTAATATTCCATTGAAAATTTTTGCCACTTTTACCACTTTTTTTCAATGAGATCACAAAAAAAAGAATTGTTATTTAACAACAATATTAACAATTCTTCCCTTTATGACTATTATTTTAACTACTGTTTTACCATCGATATGTTTCTTAACATTATCACTACTCAAAGCTTTTTCCTTAATACTTTCTTCATCTTCATCATCAGCAATAACAATTGATGCTCTAAGTTTTCCATTAACTTGAACTCCTATTTCTTTTTCGTTTTCTATAGTTTTAGCTTCATCATATTCTGGCCATTTAGCATAAGATAAATCTTCATCCATCTTTAAAACTTCATGCCATAATTCTTCAGCTATATGCGGAGCAACAGGATTAAGTAATTTTACAAAACCTTTAGCATATTCAAGTGGATACACTTCTTCTTTATAAACTGCATTAATAAAAATCATCATTTGACTAATCGCAGTATTAAAACTCAAACTTTCATAATCATTTGTAATCTTTTTAACAGTTTGATGATAAATCTTTTCTAAATTAATATTTTGAACATCTTTAATTTTATCATCATCATTATAAAGCCTCCAGATCCTATCTAAGAATTTTCTAGCACCTTCAACACCAGTATTATTCCAAGGTTTATCAGCTTCTAATGGTCCCATAAACATTTCATAAAGTCTTAAAGTATCTGCCCCATATTCTTTTACAACATCATTTGGATTAACAACATACTCTGGATATCTTTTACCCATTTTAACTCCATTTGAACCTAAAATCATACCTTGATGAACTAACTTTTTAAATGGTTCACTAACAGGTACAATACCTTTATCATACAAATAATTATTCCACATTCTAGAATAAAGAAGATGACCAACTGCATGTTCAGGACCTCCAACATATAAATCAACAGGCATCCAATGTTCTAGTAATCTTTTATCAGCTAAAGCATTTTCATTATCTGGATCAATATATCTTAAGAAATACCAACTAGAACCAGCACTACCAGGCATTGTTGAAGTTTCTCTTTTTCCTTTTATTCCATCAACTGTAACATTTACCCAATCTACATCATTTTCAAGTGGTGCCTTACCATTTTTCCCTTTATAATCTAAAAGTGCAGGTAATATAAGAGGTAATTCTTCATCTTTTAAAGCAATATCCCTTCCATCTTCAAGATGAATAATTGGCACAGGTTCTCCCCAATATCTTTGACGAGCAAATATCCATTCTCTCAATCTATAATTTACTTCCCTCTTGCCACACTTATTTTCTTCAAGCCAAGAAAGCATTTTTTCTATAGCATCTTCTTTATTAAGTCCATCCAAAAATCCTGAATTAACATGGATTCCATCTTTAGTATAAGCTTCCTTTTCTATATTTCCACCAGCAAGAACTTCAATAATTGGAATATTAAATTTTTTAGCAAACTCATAATCTCTTTCATCATGAGCAGGAACAGCCATAATAGCACCGGTACCATAAGATGCTAAAACATAATCACTAATCCAAATAGGTATTTTAACTCCATTCACTGGATTAATAGCATAAGCACCTGTAAATACACCAGTTTTTTCTTTATTAAGTTCAGTTCTTTCTAAATCAGATTTAGAGGCACACAATTTTTTATATTCTTCTATAGCAACTCTTTGATTGCTCGTAGTAATCAAATCAACAAGTTTATGTTCCGGAGCAAGCACACAGTAAGTAGCACCAAATAATGTATCACATCTTGTTGTAAATACAGTAAAATCCAAATCAGTACCATCAACTTTAAATATAACTTCAGCACCTACTGACTTACCAATCCAATTTCTTTGAATTTCTTTAGTAGACAAAGGCCAATCAATTTTATCTAACCCATCAAGTAACTTTTCTGCATACTTAGGTATATCAATTACCCATTGCTTCATATTTTTACGAACAACCGGATATCCTCCACGTTCACTCTTACCATCAATAACTTCATCATTAGCAAGTACAGTACCAAGTTCTTCACACCAATTAACAGGCATTTCAATACATTTAGCAAGACCATCTAAAAAAAGTTCTTTAAAAATCCATTGTGTCCATTTATAAAATTTTGGATCACATGTTGAAATTTCTCTATCCCAATCATATGAAAATCCAAGCATTTTAAGTTGACTTTTAAAAGTTTTAATATTTTCTTTAGTAAACTCTTCAGGATGATGACCAGTACTTATTGCAAATTGTTCTGCAGGAAGACCAAAAGCATCCCAACCCATTGGATGTAAGACATTAAATCCTTGCATTCTCTTCATCCTTGCCACAATATCAGTCGCCGTATATCCTTCCGGGTGTCCTGCATGAAGACCAACTCCAGATGGATAAGGAAACATATCTAAAGCATAAAACTTAGGTTTTGAAAAATCCCATATATCAGTTTTAAATGTTTTATTATCTTCCCAATATTTTTGCCATTTTTTTTCTATTTGTTCATGATTATACATTTTTACTCCAACCTTTCTTAACTAATATTCTTCCAAATATCTCATATAATGAATAAATAAGTCCAAATAAAAGGACAAACCCTAGTAACATACTAAACCCAATATTCCAAGGAATCATATAAACTATCATAAATACCACTGCTATAATAAATGCATCAATTATTGATACCCAGATAAATAAATAATTTAAATTAACTTTATTCATATCTAAATTAAACTTAGGTATTAAATAAGATAATCCAATAAAATCCTCTAACTTTTTATTTTTTTTCTTTTTCTTTTGTTTAACAATATTACTATAACCTCTTTTAAACACCCACAGGTAATTAACTAAAAAAACTAAAACAAATACTGCTAAACCCCAATAAAATGTTTCAACAAAATTCTCCATACGTCCTCCAAGCAAAAAAGTGATACCCAAAGGACGAGTTTCCCCGTGGTACCACCTTATTTTTAAACTTATTTAATTGATACGGAAATTACCCCATTTACATCCATAAGCAAGTTCAATTACTATCTTTATTAGTTTCCATCAACCACTAACTTTCTCTAAAAGACTACTAATTTACTACTCTTACTTCATCTGCATATATGTATTATATTAAATTTCTGCAATATATTCAAGTAATTTTATAAACATTCTAACAAATCTTTTATCTAAACCTTTAATTTTCTTAATTTGAATACGTTTTTGCTTAATATCTAAATCACTAAAGAATATATCTGCGATTATTTCTTTTAACTTAGTTGGTATACCTAAATCACTAATTATGGAATTAACATCTTCATTTATAATTCTAACTGCATTAATTTCTAAATCTTTACCCTTACAATTAACTGTTAATTGTTTCGTAGTATCAACATCCTTTATATCAACAATAAAATCATTATCTTCTTCATACACTTCATAGTTACCATCTAACTTTTCTCCTTGAAGATAAACATCAACACTATCTGCAGTTCTACAATTTCTAAATCTTATTTTATAATCCCTTAGTTTTGGTATAATTTCAGTCTTACCATCAATCGGATGAATAATAACAGAAAAATTATTTTGCATATAATTATAATCAATTGATGTAACAATGTAATATCCCTTTTGATACAACTTAGTTACTCCATCATCTTCATACAACTTATAAGTATTACTTTGACCTGGAAAAATATTTATTTCCATACTCTTCGGAGGATTCGTATCATTTATAGTTTTACCAAGTATAGATAATGGAATAATACCACCAGCTTTAGCAAATATCGGATACTCATCTTCTTTATAAAAAGCTACATACCTTTTATCCCCCATAAACTTTTTACCAGTTTTAAAATCATACCATGTTCCTTTTGGTAAATACAATCTTTCAATTGATCTATTCATTGTAACATCCTTAGGTTTAGTAATTGGTGCCACAAACAACTCTTTTCCAAAAAAATACTCATTCTTATAATTAGGTTCATCATATATTTCAGGATAACTATAATAAATTGGTTGAATCAAAGGTCTACCTAATTTACTATAATTACATGCTTCCGTATATAAATATGGTATCAATCTTTGTCTTAACAAACAAAATTCACGAGCAATAGTAAATGTTTTAATATCCCACATCCATGGTTCTCTTTTGTAATAAACACCGCGTTCCGCACTAAATCTAAAAATCGGACTAAAACAAGAAAATTGAACATATCTTATATATAATTCAGAATCTTCAATACCACCTTTATAACCACCAACATCATGACTCCACCAAGTAACACCCTTATTAGCGGCTAAACTATTATAAAATGGTAAGAACTTAAGTGTATCCCAAGAAACAGGCGTTTGTCCAGAATAAAGTATTCCCCATTTATGTGGTGCCACTAAAGGGCTCCTTGTTAAAATAAGTGGTCTATTATTAATAACTTTAGTAAAATCCTTATTATAATAATAATCTATTCCATTTAAAACATTTAAGTCCCTCTTATAATCAATCCAAAATATATCAACACCTAAACTAAGTAATGGATCAATTAAATGCTTTACATATAGTGACATAAAATTTTTATCTAACACATTAAAAGGTATAGTTACACCATCTGTTATAAGAAGTTCATCAGAAATAAATTTATACCTATCTTCTTCTTTTCTAACACCTTCACTTGGATCAATATTTAAACCAACTCTTATACCTCGCTCATGCATATATGTTGTAAATTCACTTGGATTTGGAAACAAATCTTTATTAAAACTAAAACCAGTTTTATATAAATTATAATTTGTTTTATCTTTAATATGCCAAAATTCACTAAGTAATAAAACTGAAATAGGTATCTTATTTCTATTAAATGCTTTAATTAATAACTTAGTATCTTCGCTACTATAAATTCTTTCTTTATTCCACCATATACCTAAGGCATATCTTGGTATTAACTCAGGATATCCAGTTAATGTAAAATAATCTTTTAAACAAAGACCAAAATCCCTTTTATACATAAATAAATATAAATCAACTTTATCTTTATCTGGACTAATTAAACCACCACTTGCATCAATTTCCAAGTTATTTGAGTCATCAATCATTACAAAACCATCTGTTGAATATAACCCTTTATCTAATTTAACACTTCCATTAAAATCATCTAAACTAGATGCTCCACCTTTAAAATTTCTAGCTTCAGCTTGTCCATAAAACCAACTTTTATCAGTATTAAGAAGTGTCACTCTCAAATTATTATCAGGTGCAAACTTAGGTCCTACAAAAGATTTATTCTTAATATATTGAAGCATAAAATAATTTGTTGTAATCATTAAATACTTATCATCTTGTTCAACTTTAAATGCTGGCACACTAAAATTTCTATTAGCAACAAGTGTTGTTAAATTATCAGAAAAATGTCCATTCGGATTATATTCAAGTCTTAAAAGTCTTTCACTTAAAACAGTAATTCGATAATTATTTCCTCGAAACACTGCTCTTTCACTTGAAATACCATCATTTAAATTAGGAATAAAATTTGCATCCAATCTAGTCACTTATTCTTCACCCTTCTTTATTTATATTTATCTTTTGCTTCTTTTAAAAATTCATCACTATCAAAATAATCAATCTTCATTGCTTTTTTTACCTTTGCTAAAGTATTCGCTGCTTTTTTACGTGCAGTAATTGAACCACGTTTTAATATTTCAACTACTTCATCAATATGTTCTTCATAATATGCTCTTTTTTCTCTAATCGGAGCTAAAGTATCTTGTAAAATATTATTTAAGAACTTCTTAATAACAACATCTCCAAGACCACCACTTCTATATTTATCTTTTAATTCATCTAAATTTTTATATTCAGGTAAGTACTTTTTAAAATAATCATCTGTTGCAAAACAATCTAAGTAAGTAAATACAACATTACCTTCTACTTTACCTGGATCTTCTACTCTAATATGATTCGGATCAGTATACATACTCATTACTTTTATCTTTACTTCTTCCGGGGTATCAGCAAGATATATAGTATTACCTAAAGATTTACTCATCTTAGCCTTTCCATCTGTGCCAGGTAATCTTCTTTCAATTTCATTCTTAGGTATCATTGCTGTTGGTTCCACTAAAGTTTCTCCATAAATATTATTAAATGATCTAACTATTTCTCTAGTTTGTTCAATCATTGGAAGTTGATCATCCCCAACTGGAACACATGTAGCTTCAAAAGCAGTAATATCTGATGCTTGACTAATCGGATAATTTAAAAACCCAACTGGTATACTCGTTTCAAATCCTCTTAACTTAATTTCATTTTTAACCGTAGGATTCCTTTGTAATCTACTCAAAGTAACTAAATTCATGTAATAAAATGTAAGTTCAGTTAATTCACTTACTTCAGATTGAACAAAAAGGTTACTTTTTAATGGATCAATTCCTACAGATAAATAATCTAAAGCAACTTCAATAACATTATTTCTAACTTTACTTGGGTTATCAAAATTATCAGTTAATGCTTGAGCATCTGCTATCATTATATATACTTCATCATATTCACCACTATTTTGAAGTAATACTCTATTTCTTAAAGACCCAACATAATGACCAATATGAAGTCTTCCCGTAGGTCTATCTCCAGTTAATATTATTTTTTTCATTTAACATCACCACCATAATTATACCAACGAAACACCATATTATCAAGAAATTATGAATAACTTTTAATAAAATAATTGACAGATAGACATGTAAAGTATGCTAAAAACTATTGTAATTTCATAAAATTTGGTATAATAGACATAGCAAGGAGATGATTTTATGAAATATGCGATTAATTCAAGAAAAGTAAAACCTGGTCAAATATTTGTTGCCATAAAGGGTCACACCGTAGATGGACATGACTATATAAGTGATGCAATAAACCATGGTGCAATAAAAATAATCGCAGAAAAAAATGTATCTTCATCCGTTCCCGTCGAAATCGTGGAAAGCACTGAAGAATACTTAAAAAAAGAATTAAAAAAGGAATATGCTGATACTATAAATAAATTAAAAATAATAGGTATAACAGGCACAAATGGTAAAACTACTACTGCATACTTAACTTACCAATTTTTAAACAAACTTGGTAACAAAACTGCATATCTTGGAACAATAGGTTTTAAATTACCTGATGAAGAAATAGGTACAGAAAACACAACTCCAGATATTTTATCAATTTACACTCTACTTTTACACGCAATAGAAAAAGAATGTAAAACAGTTGTCATGGAAATTAGTTCACATGCCCTATCATATGAAAGAATCTATGGACTTCATATTGATATCGCTGCATTTACTAATCTTACCGAAGACCATCTAGATTATCACAAAACTATGGAAAACTATTTAAATGCAAAGTTAAAAATAATAGATTACTTACCTGAAAATGGTAAATTAATTGTTAATACAGATGATGAATACGGACAAAAATTCATAGATAAATTTGGAAAAGGTATCACTATAGGATACAACAAAACTTGCAATTACTTTATTAAAAAAGCAGACATTACCCCTGCAGAAACAAAAATAACTTTTGTGCATGATGATACAACTTATAATGTAACAACTAATCTTACAAGTAAATTTAATGTCTACAATTACATTACTTCACTTGCTATAGTTCATGAAATGGGTTATTCATATGAAGAAATAATAAACATAACCAAAGATATAAAAGCACCAAAAGGAAGATGTGAAACTCATAAAGTTAACAAAGGTTATGCAGTTATAGATTATGCCCACACTCCTGATGCTGTTTTAAAAGTAGTATCTGCTTACAATGAACTAAAAAAAGGAAAAGTTATAACCATCGTTGGTTGTGGTGGTGATAGAGATCCAATAAAAAGACCTATAATGGGTGAAATTGCAACACGCTTAAGTGATTACACAATTCTAACAAGTGATAATCCAAGAACTGAAGACCCGCAAAAAATAATGGATGACATTCTAAAAGGAGTTTCAACAAATAACTATGAAGTTGAACTTGACCGTAAAACTGCAATTAAAAAAGGTATTGAAATGTTACAACCAGAAGATATTTTACTTATTCTTGGAAAAGGACATGAAGATTATCAAATAATTGGGCACACAAAAATACATCTTGATGATGCCGAAGAAGTAGAAAATTGGAAAAAAGAACATAACGAATAAATAAATTTAATCTTTCATTTAATATGAAAGATTTTTTTGATGATGTCATAACAAAGGGAGGTTTCCTATACATAGTTAATGAATTTCAAAAATCAAATTATACCGAAGATGATTTTGATTCGTTTTATATGCAAGAAAAAATCGAAGACAAAAAAGGATTTTTTAACTTCTTTAAAGCTCACAACGTGTATGATTATTGCACAATTATTGATGGAGCTTACAACACTATAAAAAAATTAAATTGCAAATATGAAATATTTATTGGTACATCTTACATAATTTGTGATATAATAAATGACACAGGTTTTCTGTTAGATCAAAAATATAAATATTTAATCAAGAATTTTCCATTCTTAGAACCAAACAATATTGTATTTCTAGGAAATAAATCGGTATTAAATATTGATATTAAAATTGATGATAGAATAGATAATCTAAATGGGGCAAAAACTAAAATTTTATTTACTGCATATCACAACAAAAATATCAGTGATGAAACTTTAGAAAAAGAAAGAATAAAAAGAGCAAACAGCCGGTATGATATCGAAAAATTATTATTAATTGAAAGGAATGATTTAAATGAATAATATACCAAAGGAATTAGAACTTAAATATAGTATTGAAAGTTTTAACATAATTAAAACTCTAGAAGCAATGACAAAACAAGGTTACATCATCTTTAAAGGAAGAGGTTTAGAAAATGTTGATGAATACTATGACACAAAAAATAGAGATCTTCTAAATATCGGTGCATCTCTAAGAACACGTACAATTAAAACCGAAGACAGTATTTCTTATAAAGCAACATTTAAAACACCAACATCTTTTGAACATAATTATGTTGATAGAATTGAAATTGAAAAAGAAATCCAAAAACCAACGTATCAAAAATTACTAAAAGAATTAGAAGGTATTCCATTTGATTTAACAAACATCTGCCCTGCTCCATATCTTATAGTTAAAACAAAAAGATTCGAAGTCTACTTAGAAAAAGAAGAATCTACAATATGTCTATCATTTGATGAAGTAACATACATTAACAAAAGTAATAAAACAGAAAACAAAGAAAATATAATTGAAGTTGAATTAGGTGATGATTCTAATCCAGAATTATTAGATGAAACAAATGAAATACTAACATCAAACTTAGATGTAACCATAATAAAAGATAACAAATATAAACGTGGTTTAATTAGATCACTTACAAAATAGTTCTCAATAAATTGAGAACTATTTTGTAAAAAAAACCATTTTTATAATAAAAATTACTATATTCAATAAATTTATTACTAAGAATGCTTGCATTATATCATTAAATCTGCTATAATTAAATACGTCAACAAATGCAGGTGTAGTTTAATGGTAGAATAATAGCCTTCCAAGCTACTGACGTGAGTTCGATTCTCATCACCTGCTCCATTTGAAGACAACTTACGGACTAATTAAAGTTCGTAAGTTTTTATTTTGCCCGTAGTCAGGCTTGGAAAGGCTTGTTCTACCAAATTTTTTATGCTTAAATTTAAAATTACCCAAGAACTCAAACCTAATCCTAAACTACTAGAACTTATTAAAAAATTTACTTATAAAAAGTTAAAGTTCTTCTAAATACTAATTTACAGTTTATTGAACCTACTGAATATTTAATATCTTCTCCTATAAAACTTACCATTTATTCCATTCTTTCTTCTAAATCTATATCCAAACTAATAAAATCACTTATTTGAGTACCATTTAATTTTGATGCCTATTTTTTAAATTCTTCAACATCAGAAAATGTCTTAGTTAATTCATATTTCTTATTTTGTTCAATTATTTGTTTTAATATTTCATTTTTCACGACAAAACCTCTTTGTATGTATATTAATACACTATAATTATTATTTTTCCTTATTAAAATTATATCTTCATATTTATAAATTAGAAGCAGATGGACCAGGTATGCAATTTATTGTCCTTATCATCATATTATGGTTATTTCTTTTATTAGACTCCGCTACTTTAGTATGTAGTTCATTTATTTTTTCTAAATCAGATTCTTTATTATAAAAAACTAATAAAATTGCATCTTTGCAACTTTCCTGTTTCATATATTGATGTAATTGTTTATGATCTTCTATACAAGTCATTAAATCTGGATGCGTAGAAGTTTTTATTTCGATTAACACTTTTTCTTTACCTCTTGATAGTTTAAAATCAACAGGACCTCTACCTTTATTTGTTTCTGGGGAAATATCTAAATTAAATCCTAAACTTTCAGATTTTCTTTCCATAATTAAGTGTGAAAACTTTGATATAATTGGTTCTGCTCTAAATTTGATACTTGTATCACTTAATAGTAAAGTCCATCCTCTTTCATCTTGTACAGCATGTTCTATATCCCTTATTAAATCATCTGCCATTTCTAGCACAGAAATTTCGCTATCTTTATTTGTTATTTTTATATCTTTAACAAAATCATAAATTTTATTAATTATATCTTTGTCTTTTTGTAAATCATAAGGTTCAACAGGTTCATTACCAAACCTTTTAAAGAGGTCGGTATCATTATTTTCTATAATTTTTTCTATAATTTCCTTTTTGTTGGATTCCAATTCTTTTTTTATATTATATTCAAATGTATCTTTTACATAGTCTGTTTCGTTATTCCATAGCCAAGTAATAAAGTTTTCAGAATTATAATGTAATTTTCCAACTAAGATAGAATGTGGAACTAATAATACAGGAACTTTTTTATTCTCATTGTTAATTATATAAGGCAATTCGACTATCTCAGATATCCAACTCATTTCATCAAAATTGAAATGAGTTAATATATTAAATTTATCTAAAGGAAATCCCTCTTTTTCTGCAATACTACAACTATAAGTAATAAAATAGCGTTTTGTTATAGATAGTATCATATCAGTTATTCTATCAAGATCAACATTTTCTTCAAATAAAGTAATTTCTTCCAGTTCATCATAATCGAATATTTTTAAATCTATATATTTAGAAAAGTTTTCAAAAAATTTTAAAGCAGTTAAACCAGAAAATCCACTACCTTTATTGCTATCATAGGAGTATCCTAATTGTACTTCTTCGACTTCTCTAAAATTTAGCATATTTTCTACTAATTTTTTTGGTATTGATTTTGTTTTTAATGTAATACAAGCATTTTTAAAAAAATCAATTAACTCTTGATAACAATTTTTAAACTCTTTAATATTAGTTCTTTTTAATAATAATGGATCAATAAAAAGTTTTGAATCCCATTCTACAACAGGATTAAACCATGTATCTTTAGATAAGTCATATTTATAGTTATTATATTCACTAAATCTCTTTTTCTTCATATGTACCTTCTTTCCAAAAGAAAAGAGTATCATTTTATATACTCGATTTTCTTAATTTTATCATATTTTCATTGGAATATAAAGAAATTATAGCTATTTTATTAGTTTTTTGAACTATTTTTCATAATTTGTGTTAAAATATTAGTAGAGATTGATATTTTGTATATCAAATCGTTAAGAAGTGAAAAGTTGTAGATACCTACGACGTTGGCTCCATTTGAAATCAACTTACGGACTTATTGTTCGTAAGTTTTTATTTTATATAAAGCTTCAAAAGTTCTCTTTCTTTCAAGGAGGAAAACTATGAGATGTGGTATTTATGTAAGAGTATCTACTGACGACCAAAAAGAGGAAAAAATTATCAAAATAATTTAATCCTCTTTTTATATTTTTTAGAGTATGGAAGTAAAAGTCGTGTCTAGCCAGCACTGAATTTATACTCCCGCATAAATTCTACTATGGGAATTCCCATACCCTTTACTTTTTTCTAACACAAACTCTATATAATCTTTTTTCTAATTTATATCTTGTCATTATTTCTTCATTTAAATATTCGATATTAAAATCTTTAAAGAAAAACTTGATGTCTTTTTCATCAAAAAATCTTTTTAATCTTTTATCCGATGTTTCATATAAATGATGTTCTATTTCATTACCTTGACCAGCACCGTGATTTACATCATTTACTGAATTAACTCGAAAAATTAAGCGTCCTCCAACAGTAAGAATGCGTCTTATTTCATTTAATAATTCAAATGTATCTTTTTCTTTAAAATAATGCAAACATAAATAAGCAATTATTAGTTCAAACGAATTATTATCAAATGGCATTCCAGCAAGCATATTAAAACACTTAGTATCATACACTTCTGGAAAGTTTTTTTTAATATTATTAATTGCATTGCTAGATTGATCACAAGATATAACTTGTTTATTTTTGTTAATTAAATACAAAGTATCATTACCACTTCCGCACCATAAATCCAAAATAGGAGTTGAGCAACTATCTATTATAGTTTCAAACTTATCCAACCAGTCGTCTAATTTTATTTCATTTCGTTCATATTTACTATGTATATTATCCCAATATTCTAAGGAATTTTTCTTTTCATTAAATCCCATTTTGTACCTCTATAATAATTATTTCTTATTAAATCCTTCTTTAATTTTTTTACTCATTTCTTCTTTAAATTCAGGTGAGTTAAATATTCCTGCAAATAAATCCTTAGTTGCATCTCCCATCATTGAATACATTGCAGAATTAGATAATTCTTTCTCTCTTTTTAATATTTCTTGTTCATTTTGAACTTTTATCTCTTCAATTTTTAATTGATGTTCTTTTTCTTTAGTTTCTATATCAAGTCTATGTTTTTCATTTAATGCTTCAATATCTATTTTATGTTGTTTCATTAATTTTTCTATTTCGTGTTTATTATTAGTTTCAAGTGTATTAATTTCATTCTTACATTTCTTAATAGCAATTATTAAACTTCCAACACCAGTAATAAGTGCAGGAACTATTGCTATAAGTAATTGTGTCCACAAATTTGCATTCATTTTATGCCTCTTTTATTTCCATATTAGTAATATTATGATTATCATCGCAAGTAAATAAAATATTGATTTTCTCTGATTCAAAATAATTAATTAAATCATCATCTAACAAATGAGTTATTGCAAATCTTTTTTCATTCTTAGTTAATTCATTTATAGGTAACCAATAAGCATAGTTATCATCTAAATCCAATGGGTTACCAATCACATTATTTGCGATATATGTTTTAATAACAAATTTTTTATTTTTACCTGGATATATAATTTCAACATTTCCAATACATTTTAAATCATTAATATCCATTCCGGTTTCTTCTTTAAATTCTCTTATACAAGTCTGTATTTCAGTTTCACCATCTTCAATCTTTCCACCAGGTATATCAAAATAATCTTTGTTAATATTCTTATATTTAATACAGGCAACCTTGTTATCTTTAAAAGCAAATACTCTTACCGCATATCTTATATCCATTATACTTCCTCCTTATATAGAATTAAGTTTAATTTTGAATATATTATACTATAAAATAACAAAATTCTCAATACTCCCATTGAAATTTAATAAGAATTCATATATAATATTTTTAGAAAGAGAGCGTTATGGTTCGTAAGCTGTTGCTTAACCGCTCCAGATTGATTGATACTCGGAAAATTTACTTCTGAGAGTAATAAAGGCTAACTAGAAATAGTTAGTTTTTTTTATTATATAAAGAAGTTGATTATATATTAAATATAGAAACAAAAGAATTAAAAATATAACAAGAACAAATATCGCTTATGCCATACCACGAATTATAGTTATTAAGAATAATAAATACCTTTAACAATAAAATTTATAAAATCATAATACTTGATATTGTTAATAATCATTGTTATCTAAATAATCAACTGAAATACCTTTTTTGTTGTATTCTGTTCTACCAAAAGTTAATATTATTTTTGCTTTTATTAATAATGCATTATTTTCAGTTTCAGTAACTTGATTATAATTTTCATATAATTAACTTACCACAAAATACAAAATAAAAAAAGATGACACTAGTTTAACACTAAAATCATCTATTTAAAATTTACTCTATTAATTAATTTATTCTTCATTAATATCATTCTTTAATTTTACATACTTAGTAAACCATTTTTTAAAGCCCTCTTTAGAAGTATAATAATTAACATCTTCATCTTTATTAGATTCCAAAAAATCAATCATATTACCATTATTATAAATAATAAATGAAGGATAAAATTTAACTGATTTACCAATTTCAGTATCTTTTATATCAGAAAAAGCTATTTTATAAATACTTATTTTTTCTTCTTCTAAAAATTCATCTAAAACTTTTTCAAAATCACAAGAAGTAATACACATTGGTTGATAAACAAATACAGCAAAAGATTTTTTATTATTAATTAATTCATTAAGTTCATCTACATTAATTTCAGTTACATTATTTATACCATAGTAACTATCTTCAAGATAAAATGGTTTATTATTTTGTTTTAAAATAATAGTGACTAATAAAGATAATACAATTAATGCAATTAATATAATTAATAAAACTTTTTTCTTCATTATTTAATCTTTGTTAAATTATCAAAATCAATGTTATGATAATTTACTTTCCAAAAATCATATTTAATCTTAGAACCATTTTTATTTACTGTACTTACACTATGATTACCTTCGTAATTCCAATATCCCCCGACATTATAAATTTTTTCCTTATCCCAACCTAAACTAACAAGCATTTGTTTAGTAAAATTTGCATATCCTCCGGCACCACACATAATAAATATATACTTATCTTTAGGAAATAAATACTCTAAGATATCCATAGATTCTTTATAATTAGCAACATAATTACCATCTTTATCTAAAGAAAATAAAGTTTTTCCTTCATATAAACCAAATACATTTTCATTTTTCTTTTGATCTACATATTCTTGAGGAAACTCAGTTAAATAAGCATAAGGAACAACCTCAAAGCCTTCAACAAAACCAGTTAATTCTCTTTCTCCTCCTTTATTTTCCCATGTTGCACTATCGATAAGCATTCTTACATCACGATAAACAGTATCACTTCTACCTAGATAATTATCAATGGTTTTTTCATTAATATTTTTATCTATATCATATACCCCTCTAAGCCCTTCAGACTTCTCTTGCTTAGGTAAAGCTTTTAAAGCTTTATTATCTTCTTCATTAGATTTACTAAATATAAAATAACTACCTAAACTTCCTAGTAAAAAACTAGCAATCGTTATAACTATAACTATACTTTTTTTCATAATATCTCCTCCAAGTAAAATACTATAACAAAATAAATTAAAAACCAATAACGTATAAGTTGAAAAAACTCAACATTTAGTTGAGTTTACTACTACTATTACAATTATCTAATTTTAAAGGCACTTTATAATTAATAACTGTATCATTAAAATCATTAGCATTAATAGAAAGATACAAACTATTTTCTTTATATTCTTTACAAGTATTTTCATAATTATCAACAGAAAATACAATATCTTTTAAAAACTCTTCTAAAGTAATATTTTCATATTGAGATTTCCAACTACCAATTTTTCTCTCAACATCATTATTTGATTCATATAAAGTACATTCAATAGACTTATATTTTCTAACATCTCTTCCTCCGCAATACTCAATTTTATTAATAAAAATAGCAGATTTATTTTCATTATAAGATATATTACCAGAAATATTAAAATTTTTGCATTCACTAGATAATGTTTTGAATTGAAAATCATTATCATTATTTAAAAATTTAAAAATAAATAAAAATAATACAACAATAATAATAAACATAAAAATAGAAATAAAAACATATATAAATCTTTTTTTATAATTATTTTTTTTATACATTCCATCAAATAATTCATCTAAACTAATATTAAAATCTTTACTAATTTGTCTGATTAAAGAAGTATCAGGCATATTTAAACCATTTTCCCATTTACTTACAGCTTGGTAGGTAACATTATATTTATCAGCAAATTGTTTTTGAGTTAAATTATTTTTCTTTCTTATTTCTTTAATTAATTTTCCAAATTTTTCTTGATCCATACTACACTCCTTTTTAATAAATTACACCAAAATATAAACACAATAAATAAATTAACATATTTTTCATATAACCACCATTTCTATTCTACATTCTTTAAAGATTCAACCATATTAATTTTCTTTAAATTAAAATGAGTAAAAATTAATACAATAATAGAAAATATAATAGTAATTAAAGCAGAAAAAACATAACTTAATAAGAATACTTGCCTATCAAATAATAAATAATCAGGCTCACATGTAGATATAATATAATGACATAAATATGACCCAAAACATAAACCAAAACTAATACCTAATAAAGTTAATAAAATAGTTTCTCTATTTATATATTTATCTACTTCATTTACATAAAAACCTAATACTTTTAAAGTAGCAATCTCCCTTTTTCTCTCACTAATATTAATATTAGATAAATTATATAAAACAACAAAAGCAAGCATCGCTGCAGCAATAATTAAAATAGCCACAATAGAATCAATCGAAGACAACATATCATTTAATGTATCTTTAATATCAAGATTATTGACAATAGAAATAACATCTTTATTAGAAATATATTTACTATCAAAATCATTACTTTCATTTACATTATATTTATTTAAATCAATTAATAACGAATTAACTTTATAATTACCAAATAAATTATTATAGGTATTTTTAGATATATACATATATTGATTAATATAATTTTTAACTATATAAGAAACTTTTATTTTGTAAATATTATTATCATTATCAATTACATCAATATAATCTCCAATATTTATATTTAAAATTCTAGCAGTTTTTTCACTAACAGCACAAGTATTATCTTCTAATGTATTATAAATTATATTATTATATTTATAATTTATTAAAGAAATAACATCATTAAGTTTATTAAATTCTTCTGGTACAATCAAAGATACATCTTGTTTATTATCACCTTTTAAAACACTAACACTTTGATAATTAACTAAAACAACATTTAAAACATTTTCTTCACTTCTAATATTATTTACTAACTCACTATAATCATTATTTTCATTTATAACCACCATTTTATCATATTTAAATATATTATTAAATTGATAATCACTTATATTTTTAATAGAATCTTTTAATCCAAAACCAGCTAAAATTAAAGCTGTACAACCTGCAATACCAAATATAGTAGTTAGCACTCTTGATTTATACCTAAAAATATTTCTAAATGTAACTTTATCAGAAAATTTAAGTCTTTTCCAAATAAAAGTTATTTTTTCTAATAAAATTTTCTTGCCTGATTTAGGTACTTTTGGTCTCATTAAATTTGCTGGAACGTCTTTTAAGTTAAAAATACAAATAATAACAGCAGTTCCACTAATACATAATATACAAATCCAAAAACCAAGCATATTATAAACACTATTAATAGAATATAAAAATATTGGTATATAAAATATCTTTTTATAAATATTCCATATAACATAAGGAATCAAATAAGAACCAATAAAAACTCCTAAAACTCCACCTATAATTGTAGCCAATAAGGAAAATATAACATATTTTAAAATAATATAAAAATTACTATAACCTAAAGACTTCAATGTCCCATTTTCAGTCCTATCTTCTTCAATCATTCTCATCATTGAAATAAGACTAACTAATATAGCAATACCAAAAAATATTAAAGGAAATACATTTCCCAAATTTTTAATATTATCACTAGCATTGATTAATTCTTTATAAGAATTATTATCAAATCTATCATAAATATACCAATGTGGTTTAACAAAATCATCTTCATTTATATTAATACCATATAATTTACTATCAGAAATTAACTTACCATATAATTCATCATATCTTTCTTCTTCTCTATCTTTTTTTATAACATTAATTTTTTCTACAAAATTATTAATAGTATTTTGATATTCTTTACTATTAGTAAGCATATGCATAGTATCTTTAATTGTTAAATATACAACACTATAATAATCACTTTTTAATAAATCACTTAAAGTATAAGCATAATAATTAACTTTCCCACTTCCTAAATTAGTACTAGGTCTTTCAGTAGAAAAATACAAAGGACTTATAATTGTTCCTACTATTTTTTTGTTACTACCTAAAATATCAATAGAATCACCAATACTTAAGTTATTATCAACAATCATCTTTTTTTCAACAACTATTTCATCATTATTATTAGGTAGTCTTCCATCTTCGATATAAACTTTATTAATATTATCATTTAAACCTATTACTTTAATAACATATTGTTCATTATTAAGTTTTAAATAAGTATCTTTTTCATAAGAACCAATGACTTTATCAACACCATCAATGTTGGATAAACGATCTATATCATTATCATCAAGCCCCAAATTAGAAAAAATCAAAATATCATAAACATTATTATCATCATAAAATTTATCTAAAGTTTTAAGCATATCTGGACTACAAGCCTCAATTCCAGCATAAAAACCAATACCAAGAAGTGCCATAAACAAAAGCGATAAAAATCTTTTATAATTTTGTCTAATTTTCATAAAAATATGTTTAAATAACATAGTTTTCATATTACCACTCTATATCCTTTATATCCATAGGTTTATCATTAATAATAACATCACTAACTGCACCATTTTTAAATTTGATAACTTTGTCAGCCATTGGACAAATAGCAGAATTATGGGTTATAATTATTACTGTCATATGTTCTAATCTACATGTATCTTGAAGCAATTTAAGAATTTGTTTTCCGGTTATATAATCTAGTGCACCAGTAGGTTCATCACATAATAACAATTTTGGATTTTTACAAATAGCCCTAGCTATTGCAACTCTTTGTTGTTCTCCACCACTAAGTTGTGCTGGAAAATTATTCTTTCTATTGCTAAGCCCTACTTTATCCAAAATATCATCAGGATTCAAAGAATTTTTACATAATTGAGTAGCAAGTTCTACATTTTCAATAACAGTTAAATTTTGAATTAAATTATAAAACTGAAAAACAAAACCAATATCATTTCTACGATATTTAATTAATTCTTTGTCATTTAGTTTATTAATACACTTACCATCAACCATTACTTCACCACTAGTTAATTTATCCATACCACCTAAAATATTTAAACAAGTAGTTTTACCTGCACCGGAAGGTCCTAATATACAAACTAATTCTCCTTTATTTATTTTAAAAGAAGTATTTGAAAGTGCTTTAATTTCAACTTCACCCATTTTATATACTTTATTTACATTATTAAATTCTATATAAGCCATAATATCTCCCTTCTTTATTTCATTAAACAATTCTTAACAGATTCTGCCATTTTACGTTTTTCTTTTATAGGAACAAAATTTTTAACAACAGAACTACGCTTATTATTTTTAAGACCAATATATGCAAAAAAACTAAAAACTAAAGCTCCAATAAAATTAACAAACAAATCTTTCATAGTATCATTTAAACCAATATCTAAATATCCACCATCAATAACATATAATAGCTTTCCATCTTTATCAAAAATTTCGGTCTTTCCAATATTATCAACAACAACAGGTTTATTTTCATTATCAGGATTTAAATAAACTGACGAAATATTAGTAATAAGAGTATCTTTTTGCATATCAAATTTCACTAATTTATCCCCTCCATATTCAAAAAATTCCCATAAAATACCAATAGTCATAGAAAAACAAAAAGCAACTAAACATAAATAAAAGGGTGATAAATTAATATCTTTGCTATTTTTATTTAATAAATCTACTAAAGAAAAACCAACTGCTGTAGCTAAAAATCCATTTATAGTATGTAAGCAAGTATCCCAATGAGGAATAATTCCATAAAAATTATTAATCTCACCAAGTATTTCAGCAGAAAATATAAATAAATAAATACTTATTTCTAAACTATCAGGCAAAGTAATTTCATATTTATTTTGAATAAATAACGGAGCAAATAACAAAACTAAAGATAATAAACATAATAAAGCATTATTTAAATCCCCTCTAATTACTTGTAAAATCATACATATTACAACTAAAAACCTAAGAATTAAATAAATAGCCAAAGAACTTCTTTTTGTTTCTTTATAAGCCATTTTAATCATTTTTTGAGCATTTATTCTTTTTTTCATAAAACACCTCACTAAATAATATCTAACCTAATTATACTATTTAATTAAAAAAAATTCTATAAAAATAAAAAAATACTAAGAATTTTTTACGCTCTTAATATTTTGTAATTCAAATCTATACTTATTATTTACATCCGGATATTTAACATGATCAACTTCACTTAAAAACATATCATAATCCCTAACATATAATTTGCAATCATCATATAACGCTCTATACACAACCATTTTCTTATCAGTTTCACTATTAATTGCAACATCAAGTACAATATATAAGTCCCCTTTAAAATGTTTATAAACTTTATTTAATTCAAGTTTTCTCATGCTGCAGTATATCCTCCATCAATTGGAACTATAGCACCAGTAATAAATGATGCTTCATCACTTAGTAAAAAACAAATTAAATCAGCAATTTCTGTATCTTTACCAAGTCTTCCAATTGGAAGTTGATTAGCCATAGCAGCTTTAGCATCATCTGGAACCATTGCAAGTATCGGTGTATCAACATAACCCGGAGCAATTGCATTAACTCTGATATTTTCTCTAGCATAAGATAAAGCCAAAGATCTAGTTATTTGATTTATTGCACCCTTACTAGCAGAATAAGCAAAACTCATATTGGTTCCAACTAACCCATACATTGATGAAGTATTAACAATGCTTCCTCCACCAGTCTTAAGCATTTCACTTATAACATATTTATTCATTAAAAATATACCTGTTTGATTAACTCCAATAACTTTATTCCATTCTTCCAAACTAACTTCATGAGGTAAACTAGCACTTCCACCAATGCCAGCATTAGCAACTAAATAATCTATATGATTATATTTCTTTATTACTTCATCAATACAATGTTTAACATCTTCTTCATTTGACACATCACACTTAATACCCATAAGTCCATTTTCTAAAGCAATACTTTCTACATTATTACTCCAGTCTACTAACACAACTTCACAACCCAAACTCTTAAGTCTCTTGCCTGTTGCAAGACCTATACCACTTGCTCCCCCAGTAATTACAGCTACTTTCATATTATCCATCTCCTTATTTTAAACTACTGCTTCCAGTTTTATAATCTATATTTATACCTGTTTGAATATTATAAACAAAAACATTAAATTTTATACCTTCACCATTATCTTCAACAGATTTAGCTTCAATCTTAACACCACTTGCAAGCAAGTTGTCATCCTTATATATCGGTGTAACTCTATATAAAACATGATTATTAGTTTTCTTAATATAAAAAGCTACACTATTTTCAAAATCTAACATTCCTTTTGTGTTCATTTCTCTTGTACATGTAATCAAGTTTTTAGGATTTGCGTTTTCACCTGTCAATTGATAACCTATCAAATGACATCTATTATACAAATACTTTCCATCAACTATATCATACTTTACAGTGTGCCACCCAGTTGGTTTAATCATTCCAATTGAACCTCTTTTTTCCGTAGGCATCAAATCTTTTCCAATATTACTAAATGCTACCTGTGCTCTACCCAAGCCATCTAATTCACTATATTTTTCAAAAGATTTACTTGTATCAACTGTCTCATCAAACTCAGGTTCATTATTATTTAACACAATATAATTATAACCACTATAATCAGGTATATCTAAAACACCAATATTATTTACAACTTCACTACTATTATCAAAAGTACTATCGCTTAATTTATCTTCAATACCCTCAAAGTTATAAACAACCCCCAGTGCTAAAGCAAGCAATAAACTAATTACTGCTATATATCCATTACTTTTTCTCTTCTTCATAAAACCTCTTTACAAGATTTCTTTTAATATTTTCTTTGATTCTTCATATGCTTCTTTATATTCTTCATCAGTAAATACAAAGGTAGAATGACTATCATTAATTAACATAAGCAAATCTAACTCTTCATCAAATAACAATTTACCAACCCGCAATTCAAAACAAAATTTTTCCACTAATTGATGTCTTGCAAAAGCTCTACTTAAATTATTATAAATTTCAAACTCATCCATTATAATTCCTCCACTTCATAAATATACCACAAATCCATTTTTTTCAAAATAAAAAAATATGTAAAATTACAACGACTTTACACATTTTTTATATTCTTCTAAAGTTTGATTAGTTTGATATAATTCAAAAGCAAGTTCTAATCCTACAAATCTATAATGCCATGGTTCAAAATTAAATCCAGTAATATCTTCTTTACCTTTCGGATACCTAAGAATAAAACCATATTTCCAAGCATTATCTTTAAGCCAAATAGCTTCTTTATCATCTTCTTTAATATCATCATTATATATACCATTTTCATAAATAGCAAAATCTACAGCTAAACCAGTTTGATGTTCTGATGTTCCAGGTAAAGCAACTAACTTATAAGCTTCATTTCCTTTTTCAGAAATTACTTTATCAAGTATCATTTGTTGATAATTACCACTTCTAAAAGCACTATCAACAATTATATTAATACCATTATTATTAGCATCATAGATTAATTTTTCTATATAAGGTTTTACTTCAATTCTAAGCATAGGTTTTATATTATCAATTAAATAATTACGAAAATTATTTTCATTATTATCAACAATATACATATTCTTAGGAATATAATCAATACTTAACATATTTTCTTTATTAACTAATACATCAATACTTAAATCATCCATAAAGCACTTCCTTTTTTATTTATTCGGATCAACTATTATTTTAACTGCAGAATCTTTACCACTAGTTAGTCTTTCATATGCTTTTTGAACACCATCTAAAGGCACAACATCATCTACAAATTTCATAACATCTAATTTTTGATTAGCAATTAAATCAATACATGACTTAAATTCATCATATGTATAAGCAATAGCACCTTGAACTACAAGTTCTTTCAAAACAGCCATAACTGTGTATGTTGGTACCGCTTCAGTAGCAACCCCTACAAGTACAACAATACCACCAGGTTTAACCATTGTAATTGCACTATTAACTGCAGCACTATTACCACAACACTCAATAACTACATCAAAACCACCATTAGTTTTTTCCATCATCTTTGGTACTAAATTTTCATCTAAGGCATTACACCATTCATCAGCAACTCCAAGTTTAACACTCTTTTTACCTCTTTCTTCATTAGTTTCGGTAATAACTACTCTACTAGCACCTTCAAGTTTAGCAAACATCGCACTAACAAGTCCAATGATTCCACCACCAATAACAAGTACATCATCACCAACAGCAATTCTTCCTAAATGAGCAGCATGAAGACCTACCGCAACAGGTTCAACCATGGCAACTTCTTCATCCATCATATCATCTGGGACTTTAATAACCATATCACTATGTACTGCAATTCTACTTGTAAGTCCACCTGGATTATTTATAGATAAACCAACAGCTTCATTCCATGTTTGACTACAATATTGAACCTCACCCTTACGACAAGCTTCACATTTACCACATGGAGAAATAGGAAGTGCAGTAACTCTATCACCAACTTCAAGATCTAATCTATCTCCTGGATCTACTACTCTACCACAAAACTCATGTCCCATAACAAGACCTTTAGGTTCTCCATTTACCCAATTATGAATATCAGAACCACAAATACCAGTTTTAATAACATCAATAATTACTTTACTTCCATCAGCAACTGGTTCATTTATTTCTTTAATTTCAAATTGTTTAACGCCTTTAATTACACAAGCTCTCACTAACAACATCTCCTTACTATCTCGATTATACCATTTTTTTGCAAAAATTACACTATAAAACAAAAAGAATTTACAAATTAATGTAAATTACTTCTTAGTTACTACCACATGTGGATATGGAATTTCAATATTTTCTTCATCAAATCTTTTCTTAATAACATAATTTAATTTATACATATTATCATATACATCACTATTATCTTTACCCCAAACCCAAGCTCTTAAACTAATACTTGAATCATTCCAACTAGCAACTCTAACCTTTGGAAACTCAACATCTTTATTTATACCTTTTTTACTTGGTTTATATAATTTTTTCATTTCATCTTTAAGTATACTAACAGCTTTATCTATATCAGATTCATAAGAAATTGAATAATCCACTAACTTTACATTTTCATTATCTTTATAGTTAAAATTTTCAATAATATAGGAATTCATTTGACAATTTGGTATAATAACTCTTCTATTATTGATTGTTCTAATAATGGTATGTCTCATTGTTATATCTTCAACTGTACCACTAACTCCTTGCATTGAACACTCAATAAAGTCTCCAACCTCATATGCATCCCCAATAACTAAAGCTAAACTTCCAAAGAAATTCTTCATACTCTCTTGAGCAGCAAGACCTAAAACTACAGATCCAATTCCTAGTCCTGATAACACAGTTATTGAAAACTTATGAAAGGCATCAAATTGTTCTAAACAAAGAAGTACCATCAAAGAATAAAGTATTAACTTCTTAATTCTTTTAATAAACATAAGTAATGTCGTTACATTCTTTTTTCTTTTTCTTCTTATTGTTCTATTTATTAATTCATCTAAAACTCTATTAACAACTACAATTATTGCAACAATTACAACAATGCTTATAAATTTATCTAAGTATTTATCTAAAAAATCCTTCATCTTATCACCACCTTAATAATACCACATAACTAAATAATTTGCAATTTTTTTAGAATATGATATAATAATAAACCATCAAGGAGGTATCCAATGAATTATTTAAGTATTGGCACAAAATATATATCAAAAAGCCTATTCCAACCAATAAAAAATGGTAATGGTTTTAAGCCCTACGGAGGTATCTGGGCAACAATACACAATAAAGAATACAAAAACTATAATGAATGGATGGACTATGTTATATTAAATCCATATATATTATTTAACGTATACAAAGATAATCCCTTAGAAATACCTGCAGTTTATCTAACACTAAAAGAAAACACAAGTATATTTAAATTAAATGATAAAGAAGCCCTGGATTATCTTCTTAAAACTTATCCATTAAATAACTGGATAGATTTTGAAAAACTTACACAAAACTATGACGGTATTTATATAGATATTTTAGAACTAGCCAGATGTACAACCAAAGAACAATTTAACAATTTATTATCTTACTCAGTTAATACATTAATACTATTTAATCCAGATTGCATAGATTATTATCAAAAGACTACAATAAAAATAGACTCCTTAAATTTTGACCCAGCATCTCTTGAAATGGGATACACAATAAATATTGATGATAATCATGAAACAATCGGATTAGAAAATACTGATATAATTAATTTACTTGAAAGAATAAAAAAATATATCAAAGATAATAACTTACCATATGATATAAACAGTTTTCTAAAACTTGAACAAGTATTTAAAAATGATATAAACAAAACTGATATTCCTATTCCAAAAAAAGAAGCTTTACTAATTAGAAAAGCTTTCCACAGTATTTAATCAATTTTAAATACTTTTTTTATGATTAAACTAACTAAATAAGCAACAACCATCATCACAATAACAGTTATAATACTTCTTGGATTATGTAAGCTCTCAAGAAGACCAGTACCCACAACTCCCCAGAAATATACTAAAAATATTTTACTTATCAATATAGCTATACTAAACTTTTTAAAATCCATATTACAAATACCTGCAGCAATATTAACCATAAAAGCTGGTGTAAATGGAATAGCAAGTATTACAGTTACTTTACTTAAACTTAAATTTTCAATATAACTCATCCATTTAGTTAATAAATCAACATTCTTTATTTTTTTTAATACCCAATTTCTAAGAAACTTTTTAACTAAAAAATAAGATAAGAAACAACCAATGCATGTACATATCCATGAAATAATAAAACCAACTAACTTTCCATATGCAACAAAATTAAGAGTAATAAACACAAACAATGGAAGTGGTGGTATTATACTTTCTAAAATAATAAAGACACATCCCAGAAGTGGTCCATAAACTCCTAATGCATCTATTGTATTCATAACAAATATATAAAAACTATTAAATAATTCACTCATAAAATACCTCTTTATATATTTTACCACAAAATACTAAAAATACAATTTTATTTAACAACTTGTGTTACATCATAACCCAAATACTCTAGATAAGCAACAACTTTTCTACTCAAAGTACCTTTACTACATATAATATAATATTTCTTTTTATAATCAAGTAACATTTTATAATTCATAAGTAATTTATCTGCATATATATTAATACTTCCAGGTGTTGGATCATCTTTATAATCCAAAGGATGCTTAACATCAATTAAAATACCCAAGTTACTATTATACTCACTTAAATTAATTCTCTTCATAATATCACAATATATATTATGAATAATTATACCAAAAGAAAAAGGCTTTACGCCTATTCATCTCCAAAGAAATCATCAAAGAATTCATCATCACTAACAACTGAATCATCAATTACTTTACTATCTTTATCAACATTAATAACTGGTGATGCTGGTAATACTTCTTCAGGTTCAACAATCTCTAATTGTTTTTCTTCATGTTTTTCTGGAATCTTATCTACTTCAGGTAACAAATCATCTTTCTTAACTGGCTGTTCTTCTTTAACTTCTTTCTTCATAGCTTCTTGTCTATCAAGTTCTTTAAATTTTTCATCTAAATCTTTAAGCATACTATCTATATCCATATCACTTATACTAGGTCTAGATGGAGCACTTCCAAAATTAGGCATTCCCATTCCTTGAGAAAATGGACTAAATCCCATTCCCATATCAATCGGTCTAAACGGATTATTATTTTGAAAATTATTACCTTCTTCAGACATCTTTTTATTTCTTTGTTCCATAACAAATTCTTTTAAATCAAAAATCTGTACTTCTCTTTTTGCTCTAGTTGGATATTCTTCTTCTCTTCTTTCAATACCCCATTCCATTTTAAAATCAGGTTCTAACTTAGTTCTAAATGGACTAGTTCTAAGTCTAATGATTATTGCTTCGAATAACTTCATCTTTTGCAAATCAGTAATCGTAATAAGTGGTCTAGTTGCATTTTTATCTTTTTCATCAGTTACTTTAACCTCACCACACATCTTACTTATTTCTTCCAAAGCCTTCATTTCTGTACTTATTAAGTAAACTATATTACCACAATTACCTTTAATAATTTCTGCTACATTATCACCATATACATCATTTAATTGAGCAAAGTTTTGAATAATAAATGTAAATCTAATGTCTCTGCTTCGAGCAGCTGACACCATAGCATCAACATCTTTAAGTGGTGGCATATTTGCAAATTCATCTAATATAAAATTAGTTCTTACAGGAAGTTTACCACCATTTTCTTGAGCAGCATCAATTAATGTTTCATAACATTGTTTAATAAATATTGTCATTAATGAGTGATATGTCTTTTTTTCATCATGAATAATCATAAATACAGCAGTCTTACCATTACCAATATCTTTCATATCAAAATCACTATATGAAAGCATTTCACTCAAAGCTTCACCTGTTGAGAAATTTCTTATCTTTTGTCTAAATGTTGCAAGCAAACCACCCTTTGTATCATTCGGTGCATTAATAGTACTTGATGCAAACATATAAGCATTAGATTTTTCACCTTTCATACCAAAGTATTCTTTAATATAATTACTAGTTGCATACCTTTCTTCCCCAACTGTACTCATTACATTTATACTATTTAAATTAACTTCTTCTTCCTTACCATCTTGAAATAACCCTAAAGCTAAACCAGAAAAATAATCTGCTGCTGACTTTTCCCAGAAATCAGATTCATTCTTATTTGATGGATCATACAAAATATTTAAAGCAACGTCGTTTAATAATTCAATAGCTTTATCTGGATTACCAGCTCTATAATATTTAAATGGTAATGTTAATGGATTCCATGAATTACCACGATTAGGTTCTCTGAAGTTTAATACAATTATTTTATAACCTTTTTCTTTCAAATAACTAGCACTATACTTATATATTTCCCCTTTTGGGTCAGTGATAATCATTGATTCGCCTTTTTTAGCAAGTAAATTAACCATAGGTTTAACAACAGTTTGAGTTTTACCACTACCTGTAGACCCAATAACTAAGTTATGATATTCTCCATTATCAACCCACATTTCCTTACCATTATTTATAAGAGGTATTCCTGCAGCATCTAATGTATCAGCCAAAGGATCAACCCTTTCAATCCCAGATTGTTCTTTAATATCCTTATCCTTTGCCCAACTTGAATAACCATCACTAGATTTTTTCTTTAAAATAATACCAAATCCACCATCTTTATCTTTCTTAAATATATAAGAAGAAACACTTGTAAAAATACCAACTAAAGATATAATAAATAAAATTAATGTCGCAGCAATATACTTCGGTGTAAAAGCTAAAAATGGAAGTAACCCATAAAATGTACCATCTGTTGATAATGAAACAAAATTAAGTACAGCTATTGCACACAAATAAAGAAGTAATCCACAATAAACTACAAACAACAAAAAATCTTTTGGTTCAACTTTAAACTTCATAATATTCTTCCTTTCATTTCTTAAATCCTATTTTACCAAATTTCTAACAAAAAGTCATTACTTTTCAAAAAAATTTTTCAAAAATAAAAAGTGTATATTTCAACACTTTAATCTTGTATAACAATTTCATACTTTTTACTATCTTTATTATATTGATACATTATATTACCCGTCTTATTAACATTACTAAAATATCCTTTTTCTATAATTATATTATTAACACTTTTGCCATTAATATCAACTACAGCTTTTATTGAATACAAAGGTTCTTCATAAAAATTATCATTAGTTACATCATCATTTTTAAGTACATAAACACTACCATTAAATACAACATATAATAAACTAAAATAACTATTTAATTCTTCATCCATAATATTTGTTACGTAAATAATACTATCCATTATTCCATTATTATCTAAATCAATATTAACTTTTTCATATTTATTAATATCATCTATACCAATACTTTTATTTAATATACCATTAATTACATTTAAATCATTACTATCAATATCAACTTTATTAATATTTATTACTCGACCTAAATTTTTACTAAAACCAATTAATAAACCATCATAAGTAATTAGATTACTACCATCAAATAAGTTCCATACATTACCTAATTTATATGTATAAAAACCACTATAAACATTATTAATATATGTTTCTAAATTAGTATTATCTATTAAACTATTATTAGATTTAATCCATGACCCATTATATCCCCAGATACTTTCATTATTAATAATCATATAACTATATTCTTTTGAATCATTCGGATTATTACTATTACTCTCATTGTTTTTAAAAAGCACAAACACAACAAGTAATATAACAACCAATCCACCAATAATAATAACAGGTACTTTTTTATTCATCATTACCATCCTTTTTATCTAGTTTTATAAGCAACTACTTGATCTACATATTTAACATCTAATGTTGATACTTTACCACCACTTGGATCTTTACCAGTTATAATATCTCCACTAACACTAGTAACTGCTATATAATGTCCTCTTTTATGAGCATCATTTATAAAATGAACTAAAACAATATTATTATTTATATTATATTTATTAATAACACCCAATTTAGCACTATTTGAATAACTTCCAATTCTACTTTCATTACCAATTAATGAAACATTCGGAGCTGCTTTTGTTATCGCCACACATGACCAATTAATTGCACCCTTATCAGTAAAACAACTTCCTTCATTTAATACATCTAGGAACTTCCCAGCATCAAAATCAGGTATCGTAGTTTCAGTACCACTACAAGTAATTCCCATTGCTAAAGATGTAACAGCACATCCAGAATCACCCATTGTAAGACGTGACTTACCTAAATGTTTTGATTTCCATCTACTATCCCCTTGAGCATAATAAGTACATGCTTGTGAGAAATTTTCACATAAATCATCAGTTAAATTAAACATTGCATTTCTTTGACTAGCCATTTTTTCCACTTGCCACATTGAATATGCAAGTTGATCTTCATCTGTTGTTTGAACACAATTAGAACCACTACAAGTTTTATCTTTACTACATGCCGCAGATACAACACCACTTCTTGCATAAGACATATATTTATTTATATAATCATAATAATAACATCCACCAGTACCAGCATCACCTGGATTATACCAATAACTTCCTATATAAGCATATTTATTCATCATTGAACTTAAAGAATCATACTTCTTTATTGTGTTAATAAAACCTAGTACACCATCACTAAATGAACTATATGATGCACACTTAGAAAGACTTTGACCATTATAACAAGCTATACCCCAATAATTATTATAACTTTCATATCCTTTTGATGCTGGACTATAACCTTCTAAATGAGCTCTTACTACAACAAGTTCAGGATTAATTCCATTACTTACAGCTAAATCATATATTGTACCAGCATTATCTTTAAATACAGATGCTGCTTTAGTACTCTTATTAGCATAGTAAGATTCAACTTTACTAATAAAATCTGATTTACTCAAACTTGTTGAACTTATTGACATTGCTTCACAAGCATTACTTTCAGTATTTTCTGTATAAATAAATTCGCAATGATCAGCTAAATTATATATTTTATAATTACTACTTACACTAGATGCAGTATCTATAGTATTTAACATACTCTTATATATTTTTTTATAATCATTATTTTCATAATAAATACCTTCCCTATAATCAGTTATTTCATAATTAATTCTAACAAACTTTAAATTTGTTAAACCAGAACTATTTATTAAACCTTCCAAAGTATTATTAAAATTATTTATATCTATATTTTGAATACCAGCTTCAATTTGTTCAACAGGTCCTAGTGATATAACAGTAATATTATTATTACTCCATTCCCCATTAGCTAGCTCATAATACTTATTATAATATTCTTGTGGATTATTTAAATTAACATCATGAAGCCCCATCCATATAATTATATTGTAATTAACTCCGTCTTTCATTTTATTATTGATACCCATAATACCACCATCTGTACTATTAGTATCTTCTGCAGAAAAAGTTCCATTACCAACTAACCAATCATAACCATATCCAACACCATACACACTTTTCTTTTTACTCACAATACCATATTGAACCATTCTATATAGTTGTGAATCTCCCAAAAATAAGGTATCAGAATAAATATGTTGAACTTCTCCACCTAAATTATCATATATCAAACTTAATATACTATTATAACTATTTTTTTCAAATGATTTAATTTGTTCTAACTTATTTTCATCTAACATTAATGAATTAGACAATGATAAATTAGTTATTTCATCACTATAAATACTAGATAAATACAAATAATTTTCTATATCACTATATAAATCTTCATATTCTTCTGGATAATTTTCATTATATCCATATGAACATGTATCTAAATAAACATCTTTAATCGCATTATTATAATTACCTATACTTAAAGCATTAGTTTTTACAATAATCATTATAGCTTTTAAAGCATCATCAGAATAACTTACGTTACCTACTAAAGATGCGGTTGTACCCAACACATATTTTTTTAAATCTAATGTTTTTTCTTCTTCAGTATCACATACATTTAAATGAACAGGAGCGGAATTAAAATCACATTCTTGACTAAAATATCCATTATTAGTTTCACCCCCCATTAACATTAAAAGTATTATAATAAATAAAATAAATAAACCAAAAACAAGTAATATCCATGGATTAGCTGCTATAAAAGCAACAATCTTCTTTTTTGCTACAGATGCCATAACTTTAGCTTTTTCTTTAGCAACTTTTTTTACAGCATTAGTACCCTTTTTAACTTCACTCTTTGCCTTATTTTTTAAAGCTTCTCCGGGATGCATCATATTATATGCATTTGCTTTAGCATCATCAACTTTATTAACTAAAGCATTCTTCTTAGCATTAGCATAATTTAAATTATCTAACACTCTATCCATCTTAGTCTTAGGTTTTAACACATTCCCTTCGCTAGAAGATGTCTTAACATTTCTTTTTCTTTCTTCATTTAATTTATTAGCTTTTTTATTTAATTCATCTTGTCTATCTTTATAATAATTCTTATCATATACTCCATCTTTATTCTTAGCTTGATCATATTGTCTTTGACCAAACTTTTCATTTCTAACAGATGGAATTTCATCCATAGTCTGTGGCTCAACCACTTGACTATTGTACTCAATTTGTTCATCAAGTACCCTTTCTAATTCATCTAAATCATTTATATCATGCAAACCAACTTGAGAAGCAATTGTTCTCAAGTTGTCTAATTGGGAATCACTATTTCCTATATCTAAACCTAATTTCTTAGCTTTTTCTATAATTCTATCCGTTTGCATAAAACCACCTCAAATGAGGATATTAATAACCTCCACCTGAACCAAATGAATCTAATTCTTCTTGAGTAATAACAATTTGAATCTTCATTCTCTTATTACCACATATAAACAAAGCTTCCCCTTGATTATAATATTTAATAGATTCCATTTCTGATTCATTTAAATCAATTAATTTTGCTAAATCATCAACAGCTTGTTTTCTAAGACCCATTACTAAGTAATATGAAGCATTATCAAATATTGCTTTACCATGAGTTATAATATTCGGAGCCGCAAAATCAGTAGGTTGTTGAGTAATGATAATTGTTCCAGTATTATACTTTCTACTTCTTCTTTGCATTTGTGCTAAGAATTCAGCCCCAAGTTCATTATGTCCTGCAAGTAAAACATGAGCTTCATCAACCATCATAACAGTGTTAATATCTTTATCTAAACATAATCCCCATGCATACTTTAAAATATTAAAGAATAATGCATTCTTAATATTTTCATCACTATTCATAAGTTCTTTTATATTAAATACAATAAAATCACTATCAATCTTTAGTGTTGTTTTACCAGTAAAATAATATCTAAGTTCTTTAACCAAAGGTCTTATCTTAAGTTCAAGTCGTTCCAAAACATCACGTTCATGCGTAGCATCTGTCATACTAACTAAATGACCTTTTATAGTTGCATAAACATCATCAAATGTTGGATAATCAGCACTAGTTAACTTAGTAAAATCTGTTTCATAATCTATTTTAAATCTTTTATAAGTTTCTTGTAATACATCACTAAACATAGTAAGAACATCATCTTCAATACTAGGCGAATAATATTTCATAAATGCTTTAACTTGTTGAAGTGTTCTAGTTAAAACAGTATAACCTAATCCTTGTGCTATTTCATCTTCATCAGCATCAATAACAATTTCAAGGGGATTAATCATACCAAATTCTCCACCTTTACCTAAGTCAAGGAAATCTCCACCTAGGCTATAACACATATCTCCAAGTTCACCTTCAGGGTCAACACATACAACTTTATATCCGTTTCTTATGTGAGTTCTAAGTAATACTTTCGCAGCAGTACTCTTACCAGAACCACTCATACCAAGTAAAATAATATTAGCATTATTTCTATTATTTTCTTTTCTTATTTGATATAAGAATTGATTAAATAATATAACACCACCAGAGAAATCTACACCAAGAAGTGTTGCATTACCTGGGTCTTTAATACTATCAAAGATAAAAGGATACATTGCTGCTATTGTAACAGATGGTATCGGCGTACCAATTCTATTTTCAATATCTTGTGGTGGAAATATAGGTAGTATTGACTTTAATGCTTTTTCTTGTTCAAACATTAAAGCAACAGCTCTCATTCCTAACGCATCCAAATAACTTCTTACTTGAATCTTTCTTAATTCCAATTCTTCTTTATTATTTGCAGTAATCATCAAATGCATTTGAAAATCAAATATTCTAGCTTGAGTTGCTGCAAGCATTTGAATAAATTGTTCCAAAGATTCATAATCTTGACGTATTCTTTCTTGCATTGTATTATCTTTTTCACTTTGATATCTTACTTTTAAATCTGCTATTTCTTTATTAAGCATTTTTTGTAATACTGAAAAAGGTATAGGCATATGTTTAATAGCTATTTTAACACCTTGAATATTAGTTATATCAGATAAAAAACCTGGTGCAATATTTCTAGGAAAAGCTATAACAGTCATAATTGTTGAATACTTTCCCCCTAATACAAATTCAGTTGGTTTAAATTCCATTCCTTTAGGAGCTATTTCACTTTTAATTTTACTCATATTACATCACCGCCCCAAAATTAGTTGTTTCTCCACCATTTAAGAAATTATCTAAAACAACTCTTAAATCATTATTGGAAGTTTGAACACTTTGTAATCCAGCATTAGCAAGTCCACTTATTAAATTATGTAATTTCTTTTGAACTATTTCTAATCTCTTTTCTTTAAACAAGATATAATATTCAGTATCAACTACATTATATTCACTACTCATAAATAGATTAGCTTTATTAATATCTTGCATAATTAATTTCTTAATAGCATTACTTTCAGCATTATTATACATAAGTTGTAATTGAGATAGATACACATCAATATCCACAGGTCTATCAGCAATAAGCAACCAGAAATCATAATCAATACTATTATAAAAATTTCTTAATTGATAAATAGTATTATTTTGTGAACCTTGATCCATAATAAATATATTTTTAGGCATTACCTTAACACCAGTAACATATGTACCATCATCAAGTTGTATCATACCATTCATTATTTGTCTAACAGGTAACCAGTTTTCTGTATAACTTACACCTGAAGAATTATTCATCTTTGAGTTCATCTTTAACACACCAACCTTTCCAATAATATCTACGTGGATTAAATATAAATGTACATGCATTTATAATGAATTGTAATACATTATGATAATGCATAACTGGAGTGACTAAAAATCCAGTTATAAGTGCAGGCATAAGTATAACAATCATCTGACCAACCGATGCATTTTGCACTAGCATTAACAGCATTACAGTAAGTAAGCATCCAAATCCAAAAAGCAAAATATCAGTCAGAGTAAAGAACCCTAATATCAATTGTGACTTTTTAGAATTTGCAGGTATTAAATAATTATTCATCCCCAAATCATTCCTTTCTTAATTATTTTTTAGAAGCATTATTATCGTTATACTCACTAGTAAGTTTACGAGCTTTATATTTATTTTCATTTCTAGCCTGTTCTTGCATTTTTTTACGTTGTTCAAAAATAGCATCAATAATTTTATTAGCTTGTTCATAAGTACGTTTTTCACGTTCATTTTTATTTATCTCAACAGCAATTTCATTATTAATAGATGATCCTTTTTTAAATGCTTCATTTATCAAAGCCCAACCTTCCAATTGTTTATTATCTTTATCAACAAAAGAAGTAATATCAATTTTATTTCCATCTGAATCTTTTAAAACACCACTCTTTAAATCATCAATAAATTTTTGATAATTGGTATAGAATTTACCACCATCATCAACTTCTATTTTACTTCCATCGTAGTTAACATAAATTCTTTTACCAGATTCATGTGAGGCAGCAGTAACAAATTTTTCTTGCATCATTTTCTCTAAATCCGCTAAATCTAAAGCAGCTTTATTATATGCTTCATCATTAATAACTCCAGTTTTGTAATTTTGATCTAATTGAGCTTTTAACGAATTATAATTACCAACTAAACTCATAGATGTCGTCTTATTCATTATTTCAGTACGCTTTACATTATAAGTATCTTTTTCTTCTTGAGTTAAAGGTCTTCCACTATAAGCATCATCAAGTTTTTGCAAATCCATTTTTCGTTGAGCATCAGTATATTGAATATCCAATTTTTCAAGAATTTTAGAATCACTTTTATGAATTTCATCTAAACCATCATTTTTAAATGTACCTCTAGCATTAGTAATTGTTGCATTTTCAACTGAAATATCACGTTTTTTGCTTGATGCACTATTAACTTCAGCAATTTGTATATTATTATTAAGTTTGTTAGTTTCCAATTCTTTAACTTTTTCAGGTGTTAATTGAATACTATTTCCATTTTCATCTTTAACAGTATAAACTTTATTTTCAATACCATAATCATCCGCCTTATTAGAAGATTCAAAGCCAAACATTCTACGCATACGATCTTTAAAAATTTCAGTTCTAGTTACACCTTGAGCTCTTGCATCTTTATAAGCACGTAATCTGTTTGCTTCTCCCCCAATATTATGCAAATCAGCATTTTTCATACCATATTTCCAACCTCTGTAAGCAGCTAAAGGATTTCCTTTAGAAGTAACCAATGAACCAACAGCATTTGCAACTCCGAACAATCCACCAGCAGCTAATTTATCTTTTATACCAAGTTTCATACCTCCACTATCAATATGGAATAAATCACATATTAACTTAGGAGCTTGTCTAATAAACGTTACAATTCCAAGAATAATTATTACTCTAGCAAATGCTCTTTGCAAAATACCTAATCCAGAAAGTGTTGTTCCAAATACTAAATTCATATCATTCACTAAAAGAATTAAGTATAATCCTATTACTATAACAAAAACTCTTATAAAGACTTCTAAATATACACTAATAACTTTCTTTAACCATGTTGAAAAAACATCTTTCATTTTTCCGCCTGGTATTATTCTGCAAATAACAGGTATAGGTGCTATGATTTCAAAAAACAACATTTTAATAAAACGTAAAGCTATATCAAATACAAAATTTAACAAAACATATGCTACATAAACACCAACAACAGTTGAAAAGAACCACATATAAGAAAGGTCTCCAGTAACAATAGAGTTAGTAAAATCACTATAAACACCAAATCCATATTTACCATACCTAACCATATTATCATAATAGAAGAAAGATGATGTATCAGATGCACCAATCAAACTATTTAAAGCACCAACTCCCAGATTAACAAATGGAATAAACTTTGTAATTCCTGTTGCACCTAAAGCAATTTTTTCACCGCAACCTTTTATTTGTTCTTCAGTTAAAGCATCGACGTTTACTTTATTATCTCCAGCACATTTATCATAATCAACATGTAAAAAAGAATTAAAAATAGAATATGCCATTGTTCTTCCAGGACTAGGTTCAGGATCATCTTCAGTATTTTGTAAAGTAAACGGATTAGTAATACCATCACCAAATAATATCTTAGGTATAGTATCATTTTCCAAAACAGAAGTTTGAAACTTATAAGCAAAGTTAAAACATGTTGGTAAAATAGCTATAATGATTATAGAAACAACAATATTTTGCATTAATTTAGAAAATGAAGTATCTCCCTTTGAAAAATTCTCAGGATTTATTACAGCTTTCAATAAAGAATACGCTAAAGCAAAAAGCATAACAACACCAAGTATAACATATACATTAGTAACTACTTTATTAATAGTTTCTTGTTCAGTAGAAAACACGTCAATAGTTGCAATAGCAACAAAAATATCATACAACCAATCAATTATGTTATATACCCAACCATCTAAAGTTAATAATATAGAAAAAAATGTTGTAATCATATATTAATTCACCGTTCCTGTTCCTATTCCACATGTTCCATAAGCACCAAATAAAGACATCAAAAATTCTACAATCATTGGTGTAAAGAACAATAAAATACAATATATAAATCTCTTAATTGCAGTATTACTAGCTTTCTTTAAAGCATCTTTATCATTTTGAGCTAATGCTTTTATAAAATCTAATGTTGTTAAAACCAATAAAGCAATAATACCAATATATTTCATTATTTCCAAAGCTTGTTGCATCCAATAAGCTGGTGATCCTTCATCACTAGGTTTGCCAAAAGCAGCACATTCTTCTTCAATTGTAGCAACATTATTTATGAAGTTATTATTTAAAACACTTGCATTAGCTTTTATCATAAATGAAAAAGAAAATAACATAGTGATACAAAAAAATAATATATTATTAATTTTCTTATTCATGAAAATCACTCCTAAACCCAAGCAACACTTGATATATAAATTTTATCATAAATATAGAGTAACGTCAATTTGTTTAAAAGATAAATTTATAAAAAGGTTTTAACAAAATAAAAAATATCAATTAAATATTTAAAAAAAGAAACTATTTTTTTAGTTTCTTCAATAATTTATAACCCTTCAAAGCTATTTTATAAGCATAATAAACAAATGGATTAATAACATAATCAAATTCCCCTATTAATTCTGTAATTTCTGGATTAAATCCTCTCTTTAATTCATAAATACCATAATAAGGACCATTCTTATCCATATCTAAAGATATCCCATAAAAATTAACATACTCTAAATGTTTCTTTATAGAATCCTCTATATGTTGTCTATAAAAAGCATACTTCGGATTAAATTCTTTATATAAATTATTGGTACCACTCATAAATGTAATACCTTCATTACCCACAAATACACTCATCAAAGCCCCAATATTTATTTCTTTATTACTTCTTTTTAAAGATACTGCTTCTTCTAATTTTTTATTATATTTATTTATTTTATTTTCTAACTCTTCATGTTTTCTTTTTATTTTATCTCCAACATTTATTTTCTTCATTGTATTATTTAATTCATCTAATTCTTTTTTAGCACCACTTAAAGTACTCCATACATAATTATAATAACACTCTGTATCTATATATGCTAAATATAATGTAATATAATCTCCCATTAAATCTACCATCTTTTTATAATATGATGCAGGTCTAACTATGAAATTCTTTAAATTACCAGTATCTTGTAATAACTTAGTAAATATATCTATATTATCTGTATTAATTATCTTACATCTAACACCCATATCATAAGTCTTATCAATATTCTTTTTTGTTGACTTACTAAATGTATTTAAAGTATCATTATAATTATCCCTTAATTTAATTCTACATAATATCCTTGGTTGTAAATCTTCAAAATTTTGACTAAATCCCATATGTTTAAAACCTATTTTTTTAAAATTATAATATGCTTCTTCTCCACACTTTTCTTTTAAATTACCGTCACTATCTCTTAAAGCATAAATAACATTTGGGTCTAACTTTAACATAAAACCATGATTCTTTTTAACATATTTTATTACTTCATCATTAAAATTTTTTAATAAAGAAAAATTATATACATCAATTAAATAACCTCTCGGAGAATAAAACAAACTTAACTTCATTGGCATTCTTTTTTCAAGAAGCATAGTTACACCAACTAAGGAATCATTTTTATAATACCCAAGTAAATGTCTAACCCATCCAGTTCCACTCTTTAATTCTCCCCACTCAGGTAACTGATAAATAGAAACATAAGGATTCTTTAAAGCAAACTCTCTAAATATATTTTCATCAATAACTTTAAGCATTATTTCCTCCTTAGTTTTCTATAAACTTTTAACATAACAGGTAACATCTTATACAATAACTTATTATTAACTAAATCAAATTCCCCAATAAATTCTATATATTCATCTCCAAATTTTCTTTTAAAATCATGAAGTTTAGCTAAATTCTTATACTTAGTATGAGGATCACCTGGGGTACCAAATAAATCAAAAAATTCATAACCTTTATCATATGCATCTTTAATAGCTTCATAATAACTTCTAGTAACAGCAAAAGTAAAATTAGCTAAATCATCACTACCAATATATAAACTCCATGCACGTGTTTTAGTATATGTACATATCAAAGAACAAACACATACTTCATCTTTATCAATACCACTAAATACTTCTCTTTCTTTTTCTAATCTAGCAATCTTATTTTTAATATCAGCTTCTTTTTTCTTATTAACCTCTAATTCTTTACTCAAATCATCTATTTCTTTATTTATATTATCAAGCAATTCTTTTGGTCTAATACTAATATTAAAATATTTCATATTATTATCTTTAGACATTTCTTCACTAAATATTTTATAATATTCTTCACTATGAGGATCAAACCCATCTTTACTACTATTACTTTTAATCAAACAATAAAAATCATGTACTCTTACTTCATTATCAACTATTAAATTATAACTATAACTTCTCTTAACACTTTTCATAAATGATTTATTAAACTTAGCTTCAATTTCTTCCCAAGGCTTTTTCAAATTAATTCTAAAAGTATATCTTGGTTGATTACCTTCATATAATCTATAAAACCCAGTATGTTTATAACCCAAACTTAACATATAATTATAAAGTTCATAGTTATTTTCTCCACCATCTATTCTTTTACCATCTTCATCAATATCTTGATACTTAATATCCGGATCAAACTTAATATAGATTATTTTATTTTGCTTCATATAATCTTTCAAATAATTAGTAAACTCATTTATTATTTCTTTATTACTATAATCCAAAACAAAACCCCTCGGTGCATAACCATAACTATACCCAAGCGGAGTTTTCCTTAACAAAATCAAACATGTTGCAACTAAATTGCCTAAATCATTTTCCATTCCAACATAAACAGGCACTTGTCCTTTTGCTCTTTTGCAAAATAAACCCCATTCATAACTTTGTAAAAAGTGTGATTTTTTATTACAACTTTCAAATTCATGATATCTTTTTATATCAACATTATCTATAAATTTCATACGATGCCTCCATCTCTATACAACATAAGTTTAGCATACACCACTAAAATTAACAATATTTTTTTGTAAACTTACACATTAGAAATGTTTAAGCATTTACATTATTAAGTAAGTTTGTTAAAATATAAATGGTGAATATAAATGAATTTATTTGAAATAATATTAATTTTAATTATTATACTGGGAACAATTGCAATATTTTATGCAACAATATACAATAATTTAGTTACATATAAATTAAAAATTGATAAATCGGAAGGAATCATTGATGAAGCACTACGTCAAAAATATGATTTAATTGCAAAATTAAATATTCCAATTAAAAATGTTGTTACAAAAAAAGATTATTTAAAAGATTATATTGAACTTAAGGATAAAAGAATAAGTAATTATGAACTTGATAGAAAATTAAGCGAAGCATATAACATAATACTTGAAGTAAAAAATGATCATGAAGAATTAAATACAAAAGAAATAAACAAGGATATCAAAGAAATAGAAAAAATTAATGAAACTTTGGTTTCTTGCAAAACATATTTTAACAACAACACTAGTGAACTAAATAAATTAATTAGAAAGTTTCCAACAAATATCGTAGCAAAAATACATGGCTATAAAATTAAACCTTTCTTTGATGGAAAAAATATGCAAGATGCTGTTATAGATGATTTTAAACTATAACAGTTTTTATTTGGACAAGTATCCTATACAATAATTTATTTCTTTCATAAAATATAAATGAAAGGAGTTTCAAATGAATAATAACTATAGAAAAGCACAAAAAATGATTGATTGTTATAACCAACAAAACAAAAATACAACATTTACATGTTTTGGACCAACAGGTCCAACAGGACCTACTGGTCCAGCTGGTTCAACAATAACTGTTGGAACTACAACTACAACTGATCCAGGTACAGATGCAGCTGTTGTTAATGTTGGTACATCATCAAATGCTATATTAAATTTTAGTATACCAAGAGGTGCTACCGGTCCAACGGGTCCTACGGGTGCTATCGGTCTTACTGGTGCTACTGGTCCTACTGGTCCTACTGGTCAAACAGGTGCTACTGGTGCTACTGGTCCTACCGGTCCAACAGGTCCTACTGGTGCTACTGGTGCTACTGGTCCTACCGGTCCAACAGGTCCTACTGGTGCTACTGGTGAAACTGGTGCTACTGGTCCTACCGGTCCAACGGGTCCTACTGGTCCTACTGGTGCTACTGGTGCTACGGGTGAAACGGGTCCTGCAGGTCCTACTGGTCTAACAGGTGCTACTGGTGAAACAGGTGCTACCGGTCCAACGGGTCCTACTGGTCCTACTGGTCCTACTGGTCCTACGGGTGCTACTGGTGCTACGGGTGAAACAGGTGCTACTGGTCCAACGGGTCCAACGGGTCCTACTGGTCCAGCAATTAATCTAAGCATTGGTACAGTTGAAACTGGTGCACCAGGTTCAACTGCAACAGCAACTATTACTGGTACATCGCCTAATTATGTACTAAATTTAACAATTCCTGCAGGTCCTACAGGTCCGGCTGGAACTTAAGCAAATAAAAATTGATCAATCATGATCAATTTTTATTTACTCCAATCTATAGATTTTAAATTATTCTTTACTAAATAATCATTAGTTTTAGAAAAAGGTTTACTTCCAAAGAAACCAGAATAAGCAGAAAAAGGTGATGGATGTGGACTAGTTATAATATAGTGATGTGGATTAGTAATAAGTTTAGCTTTCTCTTTAGCAAAGTTTCCCCACAAAATAAATACAACAGGTTCTTCTTTCATATTTAAAACTTTAATTATATAATCAGTTAATAATTCCCAACCCCAGTTTCTATGACTTGCAGCTTTATCTTTTTCAACAGTTAAAACAGCATTAAGAAGTAATACTCCTTGTTTTGCCCAACCAGTTAAATCTCCATCATTCCTAATAGGTACACCTAAATCATCATATAGTTCTTTATAAATATTTTGTAATGAAGGTGGAACTTTAACTCCTTTTTGAACAGAAAATGAAAGCCCATGAGCTTGATGTTCACCATGATATGGATCTTGTCCCACAATAACCACTTTTGTATCCTTATAACTAGTAAGCTTTAAAGCATTAAAAATATAATCTTTCGGTGGATAAATAGTATTAATATCATATTCATGTAATATCTTATGATAAAAATTATTAAATCCTGGGCTATTCCATACAACTTTTAATAATTCATCCCAATCGTTACCTATCATTTTAAAGCCTCCCGAACTGCGTGCATTATATCATCAAAATTATCTGCAGCAATTAAAAATCTACTTGAATGACAAAATCTTAAATATGGTGGTAACTTACTAACCCATTCTTTTGGAAAATCTTTTTTTAATTCATTAGTATCAGATGTTTTTGTTACACCTTGAGCAGCATAACCACCTCTATTTGATGGATAAATTACATAAATAGCATCTGTACTAGGTAAATAATCTTTATAAAATAAAGGTTCATCTAATATAATTATTCTCTTATCAACTGCTTCATAATAATATTTTTTAACTTTTTCTATATCTTCTAATCTATGTTTTTGTTTTAAAATCATTCTTTCTAATATAGCTTTAGCAAATTCTACTGCTTCAAAAAATTCTTTATCGCCATCCGTATTTTCTAATGGATTAAAAACATCAATTGCTAATGCCAAAGCATTATAACTTCCTGTATTATCTGATAAATCTAAATCTTGAATTAATCTTCTATCTATTGATTCATAAACATAATCACCATATAACTCTCTTGCAAATTCTCTCCATAACTTACCAAATGATGCATAAGGTATACCATTACTTCTAACTTCATTATCTTTCATATGATGATCAAAATAACCCATTCCAATATCAAAAACTAAACCATCAAAATCATCTGTAATAATATTACTTCTAACAATTTCGATATCAGGATTTATCACTTTTAAAAAAGCTGCTCCGAATACATCATCAGAATGAAACTTTCCCCCATGAGTTAATGCTTTTCTTATTTTTTTTACTTCTTCTACTTTCATAAAACCTCACTTATGATAACTTTCATTATTATTTATTTTACAAGCTCTATATATTTGTTCAAGTAAAATACCACGAAATAATCCATGGGGAAAAGTCATTGTTGAAAAACTAATCAATTCATCACAAGTATCTGTGATAACCTCATTTAAACCTAAAGAACCACCAATAATAAAAGTAATATTACTATTCATTGGTAAAATCTTATCTATTTTTTGTGCAAATTCTACACTTGTATATGACTTTCCCTTTAAATCAAGTCCAATATTATAATCACTCTTTTTAATATTTTTATATAAATTATCAATTTCCTTTTGATAATCAACATTATCTTTTAATTCAACTATTTCTAATTTTATATATTTATTTATTCTTTTCTTATAATCATTTATTAAATCATTTAAATAATCTTCTTTAATTTTTCCAACACACAATATTTTTATCATATTTCCACAACTTCCGTTCTTTCATTTTGCCTTGCACAAGAAATATTATTAAACTTAATATCATTTTCTAAAAAAGTATTATTAATAGTTTCTAGTGCAATACTTTCTAAATTATTTGTTTCACTTAAATGGATTAAAATAATCTTTTTAGTTTTATTACCAATTAATTTAGAAAGGTATATTGATGCATCTTTATTACACAAATGTCCTTCACTTGATAAAACACGTTTTTTTAACCAATCAGGATAAGGACCATGTGTAAGAAGTTCAATATCATGATTACTTTCAAATAAATAAACATCCAAATTTTTTAAATATTTAAAATTTCTATAATTAACATAACCTGTATCTGTAACATAACATATACTTTTACCATTACATTCAAAAACATAATTTCTAGAATCCGGAGCATCATGACTAGATTTAAAGGAAGTAACATGTACTCCCTCTAAATCTATAGTATCTTCAACTATTATAACATGTTTATATTCACTTATATCAGGTATTGAATAAAACATTTTCTCACTAATAATTAAAGCAGCTCCAGTTTTATCTAACACAGTTTTTAATCCTGCAATGTGATCTGTATGATTATGAGTTATAACTACATAATCTACATCTTTAATATTAACACCAATTTCTTTTAAATTTTCATTAATATATTTATAGTTTCTACCAGCATCTAATAAAAACTTTTTTCTTCCAATTTCTAAATAAGTAACATTACCTTTAGAACCACTTGATAAAACTACTACCTTCATAACTACCTCAACTTTATATATTTAAGTGGATTTTGGAATTGATAACTTCCATGATATGGCCAACCAATTGAAACCCCTAAATGCAAATGAACACCAAATGCTAAACCAGTTTCACCCATTTCACCAATTTTATCACCAGTTTTAACTTTTTGACCAACTCTAACAGTTTGTTTATACATGTGAGCATATTGAGTATATATATTATTAGCATGTTCAATTATAACATAGTTACCATCTAGACTTCTAAAATTAACTTCTACAACTGTTCCTTCATCAACGGCATATATTGGTGATCTAAATCCTGTACCAGATATATCTATTCCTAAATGCATTTTACCACCACGCCATCCATAAGGACTTGTTATCATATATGGATAATTTGTTGGAAGTCCCCAAACATAATTGCCACTTCCATATTTTCTACCAACAGTTATTTCTTCCTTAATCATTTCTCTGATAACTTCATTTTTTAACACTGTTGCTTCACTTGATGTATTTCCATTTACAACTTCATAAGTATCGTGAACTAATGATAAACCGCTGACACCAGCTCTAGTAGGTTCTTTATAACTTGGATCTTTAGTTTCATCAACAACTGTTTCTGTTGTATAAGGAGTTTCATTTTCACTTATTTCATAAATATTATAAGTTAATGTAACCACCGGATTAATCAAAGTAACATTAACAGTGCTTCCTACTGCAAGCATCGCATTTTCACTCTTATAATTAGGATTAGCAATTAAAAATTCTTGTGAATTTATCATATTTTCTTCACTAATACTTGCAATACTATCACCAGTTTTAACTACATAAGTATCCATCTTAGCATCAGGTCCAAACAATAAATATTGACTTAAATCATCTGCATCAGTATAAATTTTCTTCTTAATACTTATATAACCTTCTTTAATTGTAATAGATTCACTAAAATACATATTACTAATTACTTTACCTATTTCAGTTATACTTCTATGTCCATCATTATATTCTTCAAATTGTTCTTCAGTAATAAATGATAAGACAAATGTCTTTAACGCTTCTTCAAAAACTTTTTTATCTAAAACATTAATAACAATATTCTTCTTATCTTTGTCTTTTGGTTTAATAGTTATAATATAACCTTTAACTGTAAAATCATCTGCATTTTCAATTTTTCTATAAATTTCATTAACCCCCATGTATGAATCATCAAATGTTTTAGTTTCTACTATATCAAGTCCATCCGGAGGATAAACATAATCAACCTTATATTCATCTTTTATATTTTGTTGTTCTTTATTAATTAAATTATATAATGCATCCTTATTTTCAATCATACCAATTTCTTTACCATTTAGATAAATCTGATATGCTATATTTGCATCAACATATTTATAACCATATTTTTCATCAATAATATATACTATTAAAATAAAGATTGATATTATAGCAGCTATAATTTTACTTTTATTATTCATTTTCTTCTCCAGCTCCTTTTAATTGACTTTTAAAACTACTCATGTTAAGTTCAAATAATAAGTTAACTGTTCCTAGTCCTCCTTTTCTGTGCTTAGCAATTATTAATTCTGCCGGCACAATTTTTTGATTAAAATCTTTTGCTTTTTCATAATAATCTTTACGATTAATGAAAAGTACCATATCTGCATCTTGTTCTAGTGATCCAGATTCACGTAAGTCAGCAAGCATTGGTTGATTACTTTCACGTTTTTCAGCACTTCTTGATAATTGTGATAATGCAATAACAGGTACACCAAGTTCCAAAGCCATTGTTTTTAAAGATCTTGATATTTCAGATACTTCAACTTGACGAGATTCAACTCTTCTTGAACCAGAACTAACTAATTGTAAGTAGTCGATTACAACCAAACCAAGACCATTTTCACTATTTGCAAGTCTTCTACATTTAGCTCTAATTTCTTGAGCAGTAACACCTGCATTATCTTCAATATAAATATTGGTATCAGCAAGTTGAGATAAAGCTTCATTATATCTTTTCCAATCTTTTTCTTGCATATTACCAGTTTGTAGTTTATATGCATCTATTTGACCAATAGATGAAATCATACGATTAATTAGCATTTCCGCAGACATTTCTAAGTTAAATATTGCAACCGCTTTTTTTGTATGAGTTGCAGCATAAGCAGCCATATTTAATGCTAAAGCAGTCTTTCCCATACCGGGACGAGCAGCTAATATAATCATTTCGCCACCTTGAAAACCAGTTGTTATTTTATCAAAATCTGGAAATCCAGTTTCTATACCTGTTATACTTCTTTTATTTTTAGCAAGTTCTTCTAACTTTGCTTGAGCTCTTCTAAGTATTTCACTTATTGGAACAAAATCACCAACACTTCTTGCTCTAACAACATTTAAAATGTTTTTTTCTGCATTATCAAGCAAACTATTAACATCTTCTTCATCATATGTTTTTGTTATAATATCACTTGCAGTTTCAATTAAATTTCTTCTTACAGCATAGTCTTTAATAATTTTAATATAAAAATCTAAATTAGCATCAGTTACAACACTATCAATTACTTCAGTTAAATAATCATATCCAACTGCATTAAACTTTTTATCTTTATCTAATTCATTTCTTAGTGTTGTTATATCAATCGGGGTTTTACTTTCGTACATATTTTTTATTGCATTAAATATATATTTGTTTCTTTCATCAAAAAACATATCCGCAGTAACTTCTTCAACTATTTTTGCAACTTCACTACTGTTTAAAAAAGCAACACCTAAAACACTCATCTCAGCTTCTTTATTCTGAGGCATACTTCTTGCCATAAAACCTCCTTACTTAACTAATTCAACATTAATTTTAAATTTTACTTTTTTGTGTAATTCAATACTAACTTGAGTAATTCCTAAAGAACTAATCGCAGTATCAATCTTGATACACTTCTTATCAATATTAAATCCTTTTTCTTTTAATTTATCAGCTATTTGTTTACTTGAAATAGTACCAAATACTTTATCTTGAGCACCAGTTTTAACTTTAAATGTAATAGTTTTATCATTTAATTTATTTTTAACTTCATTTAAACTTGCTACCAATGCATCTTCATTTTTTTGTTTTACATCTAATTCTTCACTTAGAATTTCACTACTTCTTTTTGTATAAGGAACAGCTAAATTATTTTTAATTAAATAGTTATTAGCATAACCATCACTTACATTAATTACACTATCTTTTTTTCCTTTTCCTTTAACGTCACTTAATAAAATTACTTTCATTTAAAAGACCTCCTTTAAGTAAAATATATTATATCATGAACTTATAAAAAATACAAAATATTTGATTATTAAAATCTAAAATATATAAATGGATTATAACTTGATGCTAAAATACTTATAATACTTATAATAAATAAGATAATTATGTATATGTCACTAAATTTATTTTTCTTATCAAATATTGGTTTAAAAATTGGTGTACTTGCAAACGCTGAAAGAACAAATATGATAATAGTTTTTAGTTTAAATATTTGATAATGAGTAAATATCATCATATTACCTAGACCATGAGCACCAAATAAAGTTTTAATAGCTTCGATTAGAGTACTAGTATCAGTAAAGTAAAATATTATAAAACCAAATGTTACTAAACTAAATGTATACAAGTGACCTAGAAAAGCTGGTAATTTATCTATTTTTTTGAAAATAAATTTTTCTAAAACTAATAAGATAAAGTAGAAAAGTCCCCAAAAAACAAAGTTCCAACTTGCACCATGCCATAAACCAGTTAATGCCCAAACTACAAACAAATTAAATATATGTCGAACTCTTTTGCATCTATTACCACCCAAAGGTATATAAACATAATCCCTAAAGAATGTTGATAAAGATATGTGCCATCTTCTCCAGAAATCTGTAATAGTTCTTGCAACATATGGGTAATTGAAGTTTTCAAGATAATTAAATCCAAGCATTTTACCTAAACCAATTGCCATATCACTATATCCAGAAAAATCAAAATATATTTGGAAAGTAAAAGCAACACCACCAACAATCATACCAATGGTACCCAAAGATGCAATGCTAGATCCAAATAATGTATCAGCAACATAAGCCATTTCATTAGCAATAACACATTTTTTAAACAAACCAATAATGAACCTTCTTATACCAGTTGCAAAACCTTCTATATCTTCGCATCTATCATTTAATTCCTCATTAACAGTTTCATATCTAACAATCGGACCTGCAATTAGCTGAGGAAAAGCACTAATATAACAACCTAAATTAATAATACTTTTTTGAACAGGTACCTTAGATTTATAAACATCAATAACATAAGTAAGAATTTGAAAAGTATAAAATGAAATACCAATTGGTAAACTTATACTTAAAAACTTAATATTTAAATTGAATAAATTGTTAATATTATCTAAAAAGAAATTTGTATATTTAAAGAAAAATAATAAACCAAGATTAAATACTAAATCTATTATTAACCACTTTTTAGGTTTACTAGATTTATCCATCCATAACACAATAAAGTAATTTACTATTATAGATAAAATCATCAAAAGAACATAAATTGGTTCACCGTATCCATAAAATAATAATGAAAAAATTAATAATACAATGTTCTTAGTTTTTCTTTTTTTAGGAATAAAATAACAAAGAAGAAATGTTGGTAAAAATAAGAACAGGAATATTAAACTTGAAAAAACCATTATTTAACCCTCCCTTCAAAGTTATAATTGTATTGATCAAACAATGTTGAACCACCATCATATAAGAATAAAACTTTTGATATATTATTGTTTTTAACATAACTTGATAAATCAAAAACATTATCTTTAAATTCATCATATCTTAAGTTGATAACATGTGTTTTGTTAAAATGTTGAGCAAGTAAATAATCTATTTGCCATGTATAAGAATCTCCTACAATTAAAAGATTTTCTTTTGAAGCATTATTAAAATCATACACTACTTTTCCATATTGACCATTAAAATATGAAACATAATAATCATAATACTTATAATCACGATCAAGTCTTATTTCACGTGGTTTAAATATTTCTTCAGGCATCGTATCATTAACTATCACCTTATAAGTTGGATTATAATTAATATCAGATATATAATCATAAATTATATCATTTAAAGCAGTCTTTGCCATTGAACCATAATATTTACGTTCTTTTTTTTCTGCAATTTTATAAGTGTTATTATCAGTTATATCAAACATATCCAATATATCATAATAACCATTTAATGCACCATTTATATTCCAGTGATGATCTGTTTTATAAAACTTATTTTTATAGTCATCCACTGAATCAATATTCATCACTTTTACATGAACATTTTTATTTAACCCAGTAACAAAATCTGCTACGTAAGAATTTAAATTATCATTTGCTAAAATAGTAAATTCATATCTAGTTGGTAAATAAATGTATAAAGAAACTTTATCACTCAAATTATTAAAAAAGTTAAGTTGAATATTAAGTCTATCATTTAATTCTTCATGAGTGTATTTTCCCTTTAAATAATAAAACTCATCTTTTTTATTATAAAATATATATTCTCCATCAGAATTTGTACGTACAGGTATATCATCATAAATTAAGCTATTACCATAAAAATTAATATTTTGATATATTTCATTTAAATCATTATAAAAAGGAAAATAATTAGTAAACTTATTTTCAATAGAATTTTCTATACTACCAATTTTATTATTTAATTTATCAACAATATTATTTTCCGTCTTTTTTTGATATGTTGTAAAATTATCATGGTTAATAGAAATAAAACCTAATTTATTTAATAAGAAATTACATGGTATAGCTAAAAATATACCAAATATAATTACTAAAAATGCAACTATCAAATATTTATCTTTTTTCATAATTAGACTCCTTAATTTCATCCCTATATATATTTTATCACACAATGCGACTGGAGCATAGAAAAACTCACCAAAATGGTGAGTAAATTATTTAACGTATGGAACTAAAGCCATAAATCTAGCATACTTAATTTGTTCTGCTATATGTCTTTGATGTTTTGCACATGCTCCAGTCATTCTTCTTGGTAATATTTTACCTTTTTCATTAATGTATTTATTAATAATCATTACATCTTTGTAATCAACACTTTTGCCGGCACACATTTGACATATTTTCTTTTTCTTACGATAAAATTCTGCCATGTTATATTCCTCCTTCTTAAAAATTAAAATGGTAAATCATCACTACTTAAAGTAAATTCGTCCCCAAAATCTTTATAAGGATCTTCACTAATATCAGTTGTTTCAACTGCAGGCATTGGAGCTGGTGAAGGATTGTAACTTGATGTAGTGTTACTTACAGGTGCACTATAACCTGATGTAGATGCAGTAGCACCATCGTTACGAGAACCACCTAAGAATTCAAAGCTATCAACAATAATTTCAGTTGTATACCTTTTTGTTCCATCTTGGGCATCGTAACTGCTGTTACGAATTCTTCCTTGAGCCAGTACCATTTGACCTTTTTTACAATATCTATTAATTGTTTGAGCAGTTCTATTAAATGCAACACAATTGATGAATTCTGTGTCTCTTTGACCATCCCTATTAACGAAGTCACTTTGACATGCTAGTGAAAACCTTGATATTTCCATATTCCCTTGAGTCATTCTAGACTCAGGATCTCTTGTAAATCTTCCTGTTAAAATTACTTTGTTCATGTTATTCTCCTTCAACTTTGATAATTAAATGTCTTAATACATTTTCATTAATAGTTACTTTTCTATCAAATTCTGCTAAAGTTTCATGTGTAGCTTCAACATTCATTACAAAATAATATCCACTAACTTCCTTCTTGATTGGATATGCTAATTTTTTTCTACCCATTTCTTTGAATTCAACAACTTTAGATGGTTTAATGTTTATAAGTTTTTGTAAATCTTCACTAGTCTTTTTGATAGTTTCTTCATCTAGAGTAGATTTTACGATAAACATTATTTCATATTTATTCATTGTTTTTTCACCTCCTTACGGTCTTTCGGCTTCAAGATAAAACATGAAGCAAGGAGCCATTTCCTTTTTTCTTCAAGTATTATACCAAATAAATATTAAAAAAACAAGCCAAAAATACCGAAAAAAGCAATAAAGTTAGTGATAATGTAATCAAAGTTTTTTACCACCTCACGGTGATAAATTTCTGCTTCACGGGAATCCCTTCCTCCACAGACCAAATTCGGATTCAGCCAACCCTACTTAAAATTATAATCCATACGCTATTATAAATGGCAGATGAGAATTATATTAACATATGTCTATACATAAAGTCAAGTAATTTCAAAAATTTTTTAATTCATTTTTTTTAGGCAAATCATTTACAAAAGGCAGTGATAATTCGCCATACTATCTAGTAATATCTTTCTAAGAAGATATTGCAAAATTACAAAAGAATTGTTACTGGGTCCCTATTGTCAATGAGAAACTTAAAAAATCACATTAAAAAAATGTGAAATTATTTCTTCACACTTTTCTTCTTATTTATTTTTTGTTCTTTTTCTTTAATTGATTCTTTTTTTACATCTGTTACTGTAGATACAATAGCTGCAGAATTTAAATCTATTACTTTTGTATTTGCTAACATATCATGAAGACCACGATTATCACTTCTAAACATAACCATAATCAAGTTTACCATGTACATCGTATTACTTAAAAGTCCAATAATTGAACCTACCCTATAAAATACATTTGAGTTAAAAGCAAACACACAAATAATATTTATTAACATTAGCCAAACATTATTTAAAATTAATACCCTTAATAAGTAATTACCGATATTTAAACTTTTATCATTGTTACTTACAACTTTTAACTTCATTAATTTTTTTCCTGGAGTTTGACCTTTCAAAGCATATTGTAAAACTCCGAAATACAAAACCAAGGTAACAATTGTTATCCCAGAACTTACCGCACCATTTCGATAAGTTTTATAATTTAATTCTTTGTAATAATCTAAATCATATGAACTACTTCCAGTATTAAGTTCTTTTGTTACTTCCAAAAGTTCTTTATTTAATGAAGCATACTCATCTCTATAAGGATCTAACTTACAAACTAAATCAGCTATAACTAATACTAAACATAAATCAATAATAAATGCTATAATTCTTTTTAAACTTGTATCCATAATTAATCCTTATTATTTGCAAATATTTCTAATAAATGTAAGAAAATATTAATAAAATCTAAATATAATTCTAAAGCTCCATAAATTGCTAAATTATCTTCAGGTAATCCAGAACTTTCTAAAGACTTAATCTTTTGAACATCATATGCTGTAATACCAATAAATATTAACAAACATATAACACTTAAAACTAATGTTAAAGTATCACTTCCAATAAAAATATTAAATATTGATACAATAATTACACCAAGAAGTGCCATTAGTAAGTAAAAACCTATCTTAGATAAATCAGCATTCGTAGTATATCCAATTAAAGCCATGATTCCAAATACAACAGATGCTATTAAAAATACATACATAATACTAGATAAGTTATAAACAACAAATATACTTGAAAAAGTAAGACCACTAACAAAAGCGTAAAGTAAAAAACTAATCTTTGCACCTGTTGGACTCATTTTAAATACTCTTGCAGATAAATATATTACTAAAAGAAATTCTGCAATAATACATACCCAATAAAAACCTCCACTAAAAATATTAGCAAGCATTTTTTCATTTGATGCAACACCAAATCCAGTAACGAATGTTGTCAAAAGACCAATACACATCCATATAAATGATTTACTAATTAACTTATTATCTTCCATTTTTCTCCCTCCTTTTAAACATTAAATCGAAAATAACAAATATCTCCATCTTTTAATTCATATTCTTTTCCTTCAATACGAAGCTTACCAGCATCTTTAACTGCTTTTTCACTACCTAAACTTTCTAAATCTTCAAAAGTCATAACTTCAGCTCTAATAAAACCTCTTTCAATATCACTATGAATCAATCCAGCACATTCTGGTGCTTTCATTCCTTGTCTAAAAGTCCAAGCTCTAACTTCATCACTACCTGCAGTAAAGAATGTGGCTAAGCCTAATAAATTATATGTAGCAAAAATAAGTTTATCTAATCCACTAGATTTAATTCCTATTTCTTGTAAAAATAAATCTTTTTCTTCATTTTCTAAACCAGCTAAATCAGCTTCTAATTTAGAACACATTACAATTACACCAGATCCTTCAGCTTCTGCATAATTCTTAACTTGTACAGAATATTCATTATCACCAACTGCCACATCATCTTCATTAACATTAGCAACATATATAATTGGTTTAATTGTTAAGAAACTAAAATTTTTTAATATTTTTTTCTCATCTTTATCGAATCCAATTCTTCTTAAAGGAGTATTTGCTTCCAAAGCAGTTTTACATCTTTTTAATACATTAACTTCAGCTAATGCATCTTTATCTTTTGTTGTGACAGCTTTCTTTTCAATTTTATCTATTCTATTATTTATAACATCTAAATCCGCAAGTACCAACTCAATATTTATTACTTCAATATCACTTATTGGATCAACCTTACCTGTTACATGAGTAACATTAGGATCACTAAAACATCTAACAACTTCAACAATTGCATCACATTCTCTAATGTGTGATAAAAACTTATTACCAAGACCTTCTCCTTTAGATGCTCCTGCAACTAATCCTGCTATATCAGTAAATTCAAATGTTGTTGGCACAACACTTTTAGGATTATACATGTTTTTTAAAAATTCTACTCTTGTATCAGGAACAAACACCATTCCTACATTAGGTTCTATTGTTGCAAATGGATAATTCGCAGCCAATATATTTTGTTTAGTAATAGCATTAAATAATGTTGATTTACCAACATTAGGTAATCCTACTATTCCAGCTTTTAAACTCATAAAATAACCTCCCTAAAGTCCAACACCTGCACCTATTCCAAGTGGAAACTTAATAATATACCAAATAACAATAAATGCTAAATATACAACTGCTGTAATAATTGCATATGGCAATTGATATTTAATAGCTTCCCAAATAGTAATAGGTTTATTACTTTGATTATAATTTTCTAAATATGCTAAATAAATTATAAAATATGCATATACTGGAGTAAGTCCTAAAGCAACAGAACTTCCTAATCTAAAAGTTAATTGACTAAATAATGGATTAATACCCACATTCATAAGTCTAGGGATAACTCCTGATACAATATTATAACTAAATAATATATTTGGTTGAAACAATGACATAACAACTGCAAATACAAACAACATAATAATAAGTGGTAATCCAGCAAAACTTGAATTTTGCATTACATTTGTTAAAGCTCCAACTAATACATTACCTATATTTGATTGTTTAAATATATTAATAAATGCACTAGCAGCAAATATCATAACTAATACTTTACCAATTCCATTTAATGAATAACCTAAAGCATCAATAAACTCTTTATTATTCTTTATAGTTTTAGCACCAATTCCATATGATAAACCTAAAATCACAAAGAAAACTGCAACTACAAAGACAAAACCATTACTAAAAAATGAATTATAACTAAATAATTTATCTATGTATAGACTTTGACTATAATCAAGTAAATTTCCTGAAAAAGGAAGTCCAGGTATTATATTATAAATAAATATAAGCAAATAAATTAAACCAGCACCTAAAGAAAATAATAATCCTCTCATTTGTTTTCTAGTAAGTACTAATTCATCTTCCACACTTTCTTCTTCTAAAAATTCATACTTAGGTAACTTCTTAGCAACATAATTTTCTGTAATATTTGTTAATACAAAACTCATTATAATAATAAGCATTATCATAACTATAATATATGACCAACTTGATGCACTAAATGTTTGATCAATTAAATGTGCATTTGTAAGTGTCATATTTAACATACTTGAATCATTACTAGTAAAAAACAAACTAAGGGCATTACCACAAGTTAAGCTTGCAAATGATGCAATAATACCAATCAATGGGTTTCTTTTTCCATAAAGAAATAACAATGCCCCAAGAGGTACCATAATAATATATGATAAATCACCAATTAAACTTGCAATAATACATATAAATATTAATGCAAATGTAACAATATTTTTCTTAGCTTTTTTAGTCATCATTGTAATAATAGTTTTTAAAAACCCACTTTTAACCATTATACCAATACCAAGTAAAATAATAATTAAATTACTTAAAACTGCAAAATTAGCAAAGTTACTAACTGTGGTAGTAAAAATATATTTTAATCCACTTAAGCTAAATAATGATTTAACAGCTTCTGTTGTAACTTGAAAATCACCAGTGATAGTAGATATCTTATTAAACGTTGATTGAACATTAAAGAATCTAAGTACTCCACTTGCAATTATAGTAATAAAGCTTAAAACAAGAAGCATCATCACCGGATGTAATCCAATTTTTTCTTTAGTTCGAAGTTTTTTCATTCACTATCACCTTTTTTAACTTTTTCATAAATTCTAATCTATCCATCATGATTTCTCTACCACAATTTTTACATTTAATTTTGATATCAGCACCATTTCTAGTTATTACCCATAAATTAGTGCCACATGCATGTTGCTTTTTCATTATGACATCATCATTTAAATTAAAATCTTTATTCATCTATTCTTCCTCAACTTTTACATTCATTTTAGATAGTATTTCTTCTAGCTCATTAACCCCATCAAAATATATTTCAATTTTCTTTTTACTAACTCTAACCTTAGTATCTAAATTATCCATTATTATATTTTCATACATACGATACTTATGGTCATATCCAGATTTTTTATTCTTAACAACTTCAATTTTTTTCTTATCATCTTGAGTTATTTTTTCAAGTTCCCTCACTGATAGTTCATCAGTTATCACTTGCTTAGCAAGCCTTACAACCTTTTCTTCATCATCAATCTTACTAAGTACTCTAGCATGAGACATGCTTAATGTTCTTTTTTCAACCATTTTTTTAACATCTTCAGGTAACTTCAAAAGACCAAGAATATTTGTTACATAAGTTCTACTTTTACCAAACTTATTTGCAAACTCATCTTGTGTATAACCTCTTAATTTAATGATATTACTAATACTTACAGCTTCATCGATTGGGTTTAAATCTTCTCTTTGAATATTTTCAATCAAAGCAATTTCCATCATTTGTTGATCATCAAAATCTTTAATAATCGCAGGTATAACTTTTAAACCAGCAATTTTAGCAGCTTTTGTTCTTCTTTCCCCAGCTATAAGTTCATAACCTTTAATACTTTTCTTAACAATTACTGGTTGAACTACACCATATTCTTCTATTGATTTAGCTAGTTCATTTAAAGTTTCAGTATCAAAAGTTCTTCTTGGTTGATAAGGATTACTCCTTATTTCATCAATATTAATTTCTGTTACATCTTTCTTATTTTCTTCAACAACGGTATCTTCAAAATTTTCAAAGTCAATTACATTGTTAGAAAATAATTGTTCAAGTCCTTTACCTAACGCTTTTTTCTTAGTTTCCATCTCTACTAACCACTTCCTTTGCTAAATTAGCATAAGCTTCCGTAGCTCTACTTAAAGGATCATATTCATTTATTGGTTTACCATGGCTCGGAGCCTCTACTAATCTTACTAATCTAGGTATTATTGTATTAAATACTTTATCTTTAAAATATTTTCTTATTTCTTCAATTACTTCAAGACCGATATTTGTTCTTCCATCAAGCATTGTTAAAAGTACTCCTTCAATTCTAAGATTTGGATTCATACTTCCTTGAACCATTATAATACTATTCAAAAGTTGTGTAATACCTTCTAATGCAAAGAATTCACATTGAACAGGAATAATTACACTATCACTAGCAACTAATGCATTCATAGTACCAAGACCTAAAGATGGTTGACAATCAATTATTATGTAATCATAATTATCTTTAATTTCATCTAATTTTAATTTTAATTGCATATTTTGACTAAATTCTTTATCTTCAAGCATTCTTTTAACAAATTCAACATCAACACCAGCTAAATTAATAGTGGATGGAATTATACTAAGATTATGAAATTTAGTTTTCTTTATTGCCTTTTTAACTTCACATTTACCAGTAATTAATTCATATACATCATTTTTAAAATCATTAGAGGTCAAACCCAACCCAGTTGTTGCATTACTTTGAGGGTCCATATCTATTAATAATACACGTTTACCCATTTTACCTAATGCAGCAGACAAATTTATACTAGTGGTAGTCTTTCCAACTCCACCCTTTTGATTAACAAGTGATATAATTTTAGCCATAACAAGCACTTCCATTCTATACAACTTACGTACTACTTTATTTTATCAAATTATTAATTACTTGTCTATGATTTTAGAACAAAATTATAAAAAGAAAGTATAACAACTATACTTTCTTATCACATCCCGCGTGGGGCGGAAACTTCAGCCAGCCACGCTAAACCAAAGGTTCTCACATCCCTATAATATATGGATGATCTAATGTTCCTTCTCCGTCATAAACAAAGACAGATGAGTTTAGATACACAACAGGACGATTACCATTCCCATTTAGTGTACCAACACTATACAAGGTGCCAACAAAGTTTGTAATAAATACACTGTCACCATTTAAAGAATTCGGTGTGATTGTCCATATATGTCCTTTTCCATACAGCCAACTTTGTCTAGCACATAAACCATATGAGTCTAAATTAGTTGTTCTTTTACAACTACTCGATAATACACTATAACCATAATCGCTTGGATACATTAACCCTATATATCCAGTAGTGGTTGTTGGTCTTCCACTATACACTGTTGTGCCTCTCTCGCACTCATAATACGTTTCAGTTATTGCATCAACACTTGAACAACCTCCCAGAAACCACGTAACATTTGCTATCATCTTCCTATAATAAGGTTGTATTCCTCTTTTAGTGTAATCACAATTAGCTCCAATTGTTGTACCATTACCATAGCAGTAACCAGAGCTAGTTCCATCTTGATCATTATAATAAACACCATTAAGAAGTAAATTTAAACTTGCTGTTGTCCAATCGTTAGTTTTTGATTTATCCCACGCTAGCCCATCCAAAACATCATCACGTATTATTTTTACTAAATTCTTATCATTTTGACCATGTGATGCACTATCAAATACTCCAATTATTCTCCAATATTCATTATTAAACCACACATAATTATTTGGATTTTTTCCTTCATATCTAAATCCATTTTCATTTACAACTTGTCCCGTTCCTTGTGTTGTTCCTGTTAATCCTATAATGTAATCATTTAAATATGTTTTCGTTATTGTTTCAAACTTAATATCACATGATACATCACCATTTATATTTTCTATTATTAATTTCCAATCATCATATAGCCATTTCCCATTTGCTCCATCACATGATACATTCACTATATATAATCCTTTAGATGGAAAAGATGTTATACTTTTTCCATCTAAAGATAAAGCATACAATATCCCATCTTTTTTAAATGTATGTTTATTATTAGTGTTATTATTTAAAATAATTACAATAATTAATAATATTATTAATACAATTTCTATACTTACTATTCTAATTCTTTTTTGCATAAAACCTCCAACAATTCTACTAATTTAACTTAAAAAATTTATGACTTTCTATTTTAATACTTATATTAACTAATTAAATATCACAAAAGCTGTATAATAAAATCTGTAAAGAATAAATTTGCATTCTATATTTTGTGATGAAAAAAGAAGTAAAATCAAATGCAATTACATACCTATGGTATATGGATCATTTAATGTACCATCTCCATCTATTATATACACAGAATCATTTAAATACAAAACTGGACGACTACCACTTCCATTTATTGCACTAGTGAAACCTGGGTAACCACTGGTACTCATAATGAACACACTGCTGCTACTTGAAGAAATTGGTGTAATCATCCATTCATCGCCTTTACCATATAGCCAACTTCGACCTGCACACGAAGAAATATTATAAGAACTTAAATTTGTTCTTCTTGAACACCCATTTGCTAATACACTATATCCATAATCACTTGGATACATTAATCCTATATATCCTGTTGCACTTGTTGGTCTTCCACTATATACTTCTGTTCCTCTTTCATATTCGTAAAATTTCTCAGCTGTAGCATCACTGTTTGAATAGCCTCCTAAATACCATGTTACACTTGCTATCATATTTCTATATCCAACCTGTATTCCTCGTTTTGTATAATTACAATTAGCTATAACAGATGTATTAAATCCATAGCAATATCCAGAACTTGTCCCATCTTGAGCATTATAGTAAGCACTATTAAGAAGTAAATTTAAAATAGCTACTGTCCAATTATTATTATTGTGCCATACTAATCCGTCCAAGACATCATCACGTATTATTTTCACTAAATTCTTATTTGCTTGGCCATGTGACGCACTATCAAATACTCCAATTATCCTCCAATATTCATTATTAAACCATACGTAGTTATTTGGATTTTTCCCTTCGTATCGGTAACCTTTTTCATTTATTATTTTTCCATTTCCTTGAGTAGTTCCCGCTAAGCCTATAATATACGTTGCTAAATTTACTTTTGAGGAGCTATCAGTATAGTTTAGTGTACATGATGTATATTTACCATTTATTTGTGATACTTCAATTCTATTATATTGTTGATTATATGTTGTACTACTATTATCACAAATAATATTACCTAACTTACCATATGTAGTTGGTAAGTTATTAACAGCAACACTAACATCCGGTGGAACTACATCAAAATATACATAGCATTTATCACTTATATTTGATTTTAAAGTAACTTTTTGTGTTTCTTCATTATAACTTAATGTCCCCCCATTTTCACATCCAGACTTAACACTATTAAATTCATAACCAGCCTCTGGAAATGTTCCAGATGTCGATATATTATAAACCCCTGAACCTCTTTTTGTCTCCAACATAATTGCTAACCCACTTAATGGTTCAATCTTCTTCTCTTTTATTTCACTTAATAAATTATTTTCGTTAAAATTATTTTTGTATATGAATACAACAATGATTGTAAGAAATACAACAAAACCACATAAAAATGTAAGTTTTTTTCTATTCATCTTTGATTTTCTCACCATCCTATATTATGATTATATCATAAACGCAACTCTTAGGCTATATAAAATTTATCAAATTTTGACGAAAATAGCGCCAAGGAGATGGTACCTGTGATATTAACAACTAAATATATCCACACTGATGAACACTACTATGAAATTGTTAGAAAGAATATTAAGAAATACAGGCTAGAAAAAAAGTATTCCCAACAAAATCTTGCAGATGTAGCAGGAATAACTAGACAATACATTACAGATATAGAAAATCCAAATAGAAATAAACATGTAACTATAGCTATACTTGGAAGAATAGCAGATGCCCTTCAAGTAGATATAACAAAATTTTTTATAGAATAGTAAAAAGTTGTTAGAATCATTTCTAACAACTTTTAATATAGAGATATTAATTATCTATTGTTTTCCATTCAGTATTACCACACTTAGTACATATTCTAGGTGCTAATATTTTTTTACCTTTAGGAAGTTCCATATCTGTATCTATTTTACTACATAATAAACCAGATTCTGGATCAATGTATGCTACACCAAACTTAGCATCTTCACAACAATTACATTCTTTATCTTTCATTTCAATACCTCCAGTAATATTATGGATAAGTATTAAAATAATATACATAAATTATCATGCTTAAGAGTTTGTAATATACAATTTTGGCGAAAAGCGGACCCACTTTTACAATTCAATTAATAAAATTAACAATCATTCCGTCACTTTTTGAAAATTACCCTAAAGTTTTGCGGTTACAATCGCAAAACCTTCATTTTTCCAAAGTTTTGCGATTGTAACCGCAAAACTTTTGTCTTTATTTAAACAAAAAAACAACTAATCATATAGATTAATTGTTTTAAATAAATTAAACTAATTCCAATTTAACTTCTAGAGCATCGTCACCACGACGTTCTTTAAGTTTAATTATTCTAGTATATCCACCATTTCTAGTTTCATAAGTTTTAGCTAATTCATTGAATACTTTTGATACAACTTCATTATCATTATGTAAGAAAGCTAAAGCTTTTCTACGAGCAACAAGTGAACCATCCTTACCATAAGTAATCATTCTATCAACGAATTTTCTTACTTCTTTAGCTCTAGCTTCAGTAGTAACAACATATCCATTCATAATTACATCTTTAGTAAGTCCAGCTAAAATACTTCTTCTAATTCTAGTTTCTCTTCCTAATTTTCTATATTTCATATTCTACTCCTTAAATGATAGTCCTAATTCTTCAACTTTATCAAGAACTTCTTTTAATGATTTCTTTCCTAAGTTTCTGATCTTAGTAACTTCTATTTCTTTTTTATTAACTAAATCTTGAACAGTATGAATACCAGCTCTTTTTAAACAGTTATAAGCTCTAACAGAGAACTCAACTTCTTCAATTGGTGTTTCAAGAGTTTTAGTCATAGTATCAATTTTCTTTTCTTGCATTATATTTGCTATATTACTAATTGAATTTAAATCTGCGATAATATTGAAATGTTCAATTAATATCTTAGCTCCAAGTGCCATAGCTTCTTCTGGAGTCATAGATCCATCTGTAGTTATTTCCATATCTAACTTATCATAAGATTCATCTTGACCAACACGAGTATCAAGTACTTCATACTTAACAACTTCAATTGGTGAATAATTTGAATCGATTGCAATAACACCAGCAACATTTTGTTCTAAATTAGCTTTATTTTCAGCAGCTGGAGTAAATCCTCTACCATTATTAACATTCATTTCAATACTAATTTTTCCACCCTTAACTAAGTTACAAATAACTAAGTCAGGATTCATAATTTCTATATCAGCATCTTTATCAATATCACCTGCAGTAACAGGTCCTTCTACTGATTTAGTTAATCTAATCTTCTTAGGTTCATTTGTATGATTCTTAACAACTAAGTTCTTAATATTAAGTACGATAGTTGTAACATCTTCTACAACACCTTCAATTTTTTGAAATTCATGAAGTACCCCATCAATCTTAATTGATGTAACAGCACTACCAGGTAAACTTGAAAGAAGTACTCTTCTCATAGCATTTCCTATTGTAGTACCAAAACCTCTTTCTAATGGTTCAATTTCAAATTTAGCAAAATGATTGCTTTCTTGATATTCAGTAATTTTATAGTCTGGTTTTTCAAATTTTATCATAACAGAATTCCTTTCTTATTAGTTTCTTGGTCTCTTTGGTGGACGACATCCATTGTGTGGAATTGGTGTTTCATCAGTAATACTAGTAATTTCTAATCCTGCAGTTTGAAGTGATCTAATTGCATTTTCTCTTCCTGGTCCAAGTCCTTTTACAAATACATCAACTTTTTTAACACCAGCATCTACTGCAGCTTGAGCAGCAGCTTCACTAGTAAGTCCTGCAGCAAAAGGAGTCTTCTTTTTACTTCCTTTATAACCAATTCTACCAGCTGATGACCAACTAATAGCATTTCCATCTTTATCACTTATAGTAACGATTGTATTATTATAAGTTGAATGAATATGAGCAACAGCTTCAGGTATATTCTTTTTTACTTTTCTTTTTCTTCTATTATATGCCATAAATTAACACCCTACTTTCCTACTTTTTTCTTATTAGCTACAACTTTACCTCTACCTTTACGAGTCTTAGCATTTCTACTAGTTCTTTGTCCTCTTACAGGTAGACCTTTTTTGTGTCTAATACCTTCATAACAATTAATTTCCATTTTGTTTTTGATACTCATTTGAACGTCACGTCTTAAGTCACCTTCAACAGTATACTTATCGATTTCTTTACGAAGTTTTGCAATTTCTTCTTCAGTTAAATCTTTAATTTTCTTAGTTGCATCAACATTTGCATCTTCACAAATAGTTTTTGCTAAATTTCTACCAATACCATAAATTGCAGTAAGTCCAATACAAGTATGTTTTTCACCTGGTAATTCAATATTTTTAATTCTTGCCATATTTCCTCCTTAACCTTGTACTTGTTTATGTTTAGGATTTTCACAAATAACCCTAATTTTACCTTTTCTTCTTATTATTTTACATTTTTTACAAATCTTTTTTACTGATGGTCTAACTTTCATAATTAACTCTCCTTATCTATTATTCCATTTTATAATCCCACGTGTTAAATCATATGGTGAAAGTTCCACTGTAACTTTATCACCTGGTAAGATACGAATCATATTCATACGCATTTTACCAGAAACGTAGGCCTTTACAGTGTGTCCGTTACTAAGTAGAACTAAGTAATCACTACCCTTAAGTACTTCAGTAACTTTTCCTTCAACTTCAATTTTGTCTTTTTTTCCCATAAATTAATCTCCTGTTAATATTTCATATCCTGTATCTGTTACAAGGACTGTATTTTCATAATGACTTGATGGCTTACCATCAAGAGTCTTAACTGTCCAATCATCATCACATAAGTAAACATCTTTAACGCCCATATTTAACATTGGTTCAATTGCAATAGTCATTCCTTTTTTTAATCTGATATTACTACCATCATCAAAATTTGGAACATCGGGATCTTCATGCATTTCAAGTCCAATGCCATGACCCACTAACTCTTCAACAACTGATAAACCATGTTCATGAGCAAAATTCTCAATTGCTCTACTTATTTCTTTAATTCTAACCCCAGGTTTCACTTTACTAACACCTGCATAAAATGCTCCCTCTGTGTCTTTTACAAGCTTTATAACATCACTACTAACGTTACCAACCATATAGGTTCTTGTTGCATCAGCATGATAACCTTTATAACTTAGAACTAAATCGATTGAAACAATATCTCCATCTTTAATTTTTCTTTTACCAGGTATTCCATGAACAACTTCATCATTTATTGATATACATGAAGTCTTAGGATAACCTTCAAAACCTAAACAAGATGGAACACAATCATTTTTAATTATAAAATCATGTATTAACTTATCAAGATACTCAGTGGTAACACCTGTTTTTATATACTTTTCTATATAAGAAAACGTATCATGTAACCTTTTACCAGATTCTCTCATAAGTTCTATTTCTCTATCACTTTTTATACTAATCATATTATAACATCCACGATATCTTTAAATATATCTTCTACATTTCTATTAACATCTATTTTTCTTAATTTGTTTTTATTATCATAATATTCTATTAATGGTTTAGTATTTTCTAAAAATGAATTATATCTAATTTTAAATGATTCTAAATTATCATCATTTCTTTTAATAAGTTCACTTCCACAAACATCACATATACCATCAACTTTTGGTTTTAAATTAGCTACATTCAAGTTATAAGATTTACCACATTTACAAGTAAGTCTATTAACTATTCTATTCGTAGCTTCTTCTTCACTTAAGTCAAGATAAATAACTACATAGTCATCATCTAACATATTATCTAAAGACTTTGCTTGATTAAGAGTTCGAGGAAAACCATCTAATATAAATGGCTTTCCACTTTCACTAGAAAGTTTATCCTTTATTAAGTCAATCATAATATCATCACTTACTAGTTCTCCGCGATCAATAATATTTTTAACTTTTAACCCAAGTGTGCTTCCAGATGCTATTGCTTCTCTTAACATATCACCCGTAGATAAATGATTGTAATTGTATTTATCTTTTAACATTGTACTTTGAGTTCCTTTTCCCGCTGCGGGAGGAGCTATAAATATTATATTTTTCATATTATCTTAATCTCTTTCTTTTCGCCGTATAACTACGACTTATTAAACTACTTTCCATTTGTTTATAAGTTTCAATAGCAACACCTACAACGATAAGCATTCCTGTTCCTCCAATAGTCACTTGACTTGGCAAGCTAAATATTTGTGAGAACAACACAGGAATAGCAGCAAGTATTACTAAGAATATACTACCTACTAATGTAAGTTTACCCATTGAATTACTTATATATTTACTAGTGTCTTCACCAGGTCTAATACCAGGTATATAGCCACCTCTTTCATTTAAGTTCTTACTCATTTCATCTGGATTCATAACTAAGAATGTATAGAAGTAACCAAAGAATAATATTAATATGATATATAATATAAATCCAGTTGGACTTGTATAAACTATATATTTATTAACAAAATCTATAGCACCTTGATTCTTAGTAAGTGCAACTATTGTTGATGGAATAGTTGTTAGAATTGATGCAAATATTACAGGCATGACTCCAGCAGAGTTAAGCTTGATTGGTAAGAAACTACTTTGAGCTCCATATGCACTTGTTGATTTATTTGCATATTGAATTGGTATTCTTCTCTCAGCTAATTGTATCCATATAATACCAACTATAATTAATAAGTATACCAGGATAAATAGTATAAAGAAGAAAATACCTAATGCTGCTTCATATGTACCACTTGTTATAAAACCATAATATGCTCCAGAGAATACACTAGGCATACTAAGTATTATACCAGCCATAATCAACATTGATTGACCATTACCAATACCTTTATTAGTAATTTGGTCTCCCATCCATAAACAGAACGCAGTACCAGCAGTCATAACCAATGCTGTCTTAAGTTGAGTAAATAAATCAGCACCACTCATATAGAATATACAAAGTACATAAGCTTGAACGAATCCAATTATGATACCCATATATCTATTTATTTTATTAATTTTTTGTCTTCCAGTATATCCTTGTTCTTTTAAATCTTTAAAATAAGGTATAATATCCATTTGTAACAATTGAGTAATAATGGATGCTGTAATATATGGAGAAACTCCTAAAGCAAATATAGAAAAACTTCTAAGTCCACCACCACTCATAATATTAAATATTTCTAAGAATCCTAAGTCTTCATATATTTGTGAAGCCCAAGGAATAGTTACGGAAGATCCTAAAGCAAATAAACCTAAACAAAATAATGTAAGATAAATTCGCTTTCTTAAATCTTTGTTAGCTTTGTTAAAAATTTGTGAAAAGCCACGAAACATCTAAATCACCTCAGCTTTGCCACCAATATTTTCAATTTTTGTAACAGCTTTAGTTGAGAATCTATTAGCTTTAACAGTTAATTTTTTAGTAAGTTCGCCACTTCCTAATACTTTAACACCACTAAGTTGTTTTTTAATAATTTTTCTTTCTTTTAAAACTTCTGGAGTAACAACATCACCATCATTAAAGAATTTATCTAAATCACTTAAATTAATTACAGCATATTTAGTTTCAAAATTCTTATTGTTGAATCCTCTAATAGGAATTCTTCTGTAAAGTGGAGTTTGTCCACCTTGGAACCAAGCTTTGATTGATGCTCCACTTCTAGATTTTTGACCATTTTCTCCACGAGTAGATGTTTTACCCATTCCAGATCCTGGACCTCTACCTACTCTTTTTGAAGCTTTCATTTCTTTAGTTTTTGGTAAATTTTCTAATCTCATATTATAATTCCTCAACTTTCTTGCCACGAAGTTCAGCAATATGTTCTGGAGTTCTTTGGCTCTTTAATGCTTCAAGAGTTGCTTTTGCAACGTTAACTTGAGTATTACTTCCAAGTGATTTAGCAACGATATCTTTAACACCAGCAAGTTCTAATACTGCACGAGCAGCACCACCAGCGATAATTCCACGACCTTCTTTAGCAGGCTTTAGTAAAACCACAGCTCTACCAACTTTTTCTTGTGCTTCATGAGGAATAGTTCTTCCATCACTTAAAGATACTTTACATACGTTTTTATTAGCAGCTTGTAAAGCTTTTTTAATAGCTTCTGGAACTTCATTAGCTTTTCCACTACCAATACCAACTAAACCTTTACGATTTCCAACTGCAACAGTAGCACAGAAACGGAAATGTCTACCACCTTGAGTAACTTTAGTAACTCTAGTAATAGCAATAACTTTTTCTTCTAATAAATTTTTCTTTTCAGTTTTTTCTTGTCTTTCTTTTCTCATGCTACCCTCCTTAAAATTCTAGTCCTGCTTCTCTAGCAGCATCTGCTAAAGCTTCAACTCTACCATGATATTGATAACCACCACGGTCAAATACAACTTTTTTAATTTTTAATTTTTTACATTTTTCAGCAACATCTTTACCAACTGCTTTAGCAGCTTCAATGTTACCACCATTTGCAAGTTTTAATTCTAAACTTGAAGAACTAGCAAGGGTAGTCTTAGCTACATCATCAATAACTTGAGCATAAATACCTTTATTAGATCTAAATACATTAAGTCTTGGCACATTTTTAGTTCCACTTATAGTCTTACGAACTCTTTCATGACGTCTAATACGTGCTTTATTATTAGCTTCTTTTTTTATCATAATTTAACTCCTCCCTATGCCGCTTTCTTTCCATCTTTACGACGAACATGTTCACCTTTGTAACGAATGCCTTTACCTTTGTATGGTTCTGGTTCTCTTACCTTACGAACATTAGCCGCAAATTCAGATACTTTTTGTTTATCAATACCATGAATAGTAATTTCAGTATTACTTTCACTAGTTACTGATAAACCAGCTGGTGCTTCCATAACTACTGGATGAGAATAACCTGCATTAATAGTAATTTTATTACCACTAACTTGGAATCTATATCCAACACCTACAGCTTCTAATCCTTTATCATAACCTTTAGAAACACCTGTTATCATATTACTAATTAATGAATTAGTAGTACCTTGCATCATATTAGCTGTTTTAGTATTTTTAACTTGTTTTGTTAAAACAACACCATCTTCAACAACTACATTAACAAGTTCACTTACATTTATTTTAAGTTCACCTTTAGATCCCTTAACTGTAACTTCACATCCATTAACACTAACTGTTACACCTTCAGGAATAACGATTTTTCTTTCACCTATTCTACTCATAATAACTTACCATATATAGGCAAGAACTTCGCCTCCTAACTTTTTAGCTCTAGCTTCTTTATCAGTCATTAAACCTTCAGAAGTTGAGATTATAGCAATACCTAGTCCGTTTAGAACTCGAGGAATTTCATCCACTTTAGCATAAACTCTTAAACCAGATTTACTAATTCTTTTAAGTCCAGTTATAACTCTTTCTTTCTTAGGACCATATTTTAGTGTTAAAGTTAATTTATCACCATTGCTATTTTTTTCATATACATAATCTGCAATGTAACCTTCACTTTTAAGTATTTCAGCAATACCCAAAGTCATTTTAGTACCAATAACTTCAACAGTTGCATATCTCATTTGATTAGCATTACGAATACGAGTTAACATATCTGCTATTTTATCTTGTACAAACATCTTTATCCTCCTTCTACCAACTAGATTTTTTAACACCAGGTAATTTACCTTCATTTGCTAATTCTCTAAAACAAATTCTGCAAATTCCATATTTTCTAAGTACTCCGTGAGGTCTTCCACAACGATTACATCTTGTGTAAGCACGTGTTGAAAATTTAGGTTTTCTTTGATTTTTAACAATCATACTTTTCTTTGCCATAGTGTCCTCCTTAATTCTTAAAAGGCATTCCAAAGCCTTTTAATAAACTCTTTGCTTCTTCATTGCTATTTGCAGTAGTAACAAATATAATATCCATACCACGTACCTTTAAAACTTCATCATATTCAATTTCTGGGAATATAAGTTGTTCTTTAATACCAATAGTATAGTTTCCTTTACCATCAAAAGCATGTCCAGAAACTCCACGGAAATCTCTTACACGAGGAAGTCCAATTTTAACTAACTTTTCAAAGAAGTTATACATATTTTCTCCTCTTAATGTTACTTTAACACCAACAGGTTGACCTTCTCTTAATTTAAATCCAGCAATTGATTTACGAGCTTTTGTAACAACACATTTTTGTCCACTAATAGCTTCTAAGTCTTTTACAGCAGCAGTAATATATTTTTCATCTTTACTACCTTCACCAACACCCATGTTAATAACAATTTTTTCTAACTTAGGTACTGCCATAATAGTAGTATAATTATGTTCTTTCATTAATTCTGGAACAATTTTTTCATCATATAATTTTTTAAAATTACTCATACTTACTTACTTCCTTTCTTAGAAGTTTTAGCTTTCTTTTCAGCTTTTTCTTCTACTTTTTCTTTTGCTTTAGTAGTCTTTACTTCTTTTTCATCAATTACTTTAACATTTGATACATGAATAGGAGCTTCAATTTCAAATATTCCACCTTTATCATTCATACTTGTAGGTTTACTATGTTTTTTAACAATATGTACACCTTCAACAACTACTTTAGATTCAGTCTTTAATGTTTTAATAACTTTGCCAGTTTTACCTTTATCAGCACCAGCAATTACTTTTACCATATCTCCAACTTTAACTTTCATATTTGCCTCCTATAACACTTCTGAAGCAAGAGAAACAATCTTCATATAATCTTTTTCTCTTAGCTCTCTAGCAACAGGTCCTAAAACACGAGTACCAATTGGTGATTTATCATCCTTAATTAATACACATGCATTATCATCAAATTTGATATAAGAACCATCATTTCTTCTAACGCCTTCAACGCTTCTTACGATAACAGCTTTAACAACTTTACCTTTTTTAACTGGACTGTTAGGAATAGCTTTTTTTACTGTTCCAACAACTACGTCCCCGATATTACCATATTTAACTTTAGATCCACCAAGAACTCTAATAACTAAAAGTTCTCTAGCTCCTGAGTTATCAGCAACTTTTAATCTACTTTCTTGCATTACCATAATAATACCTCCTAAAGGATAACAGCTTTAGTTAAAATTTCTACTAGTTCATATCTTTTAGTTTTAGATAATGGTCTAGTCATTCTAATCTTTACTGTATCTCCTACTTTTGCTTCATTGTTTTCATCATGAGCAGCATATTTCTTTGAATATTTAACATTTTTCTTATACAAAGGATGTCTTTTTGATGTTTCAACATTAACAGTTATTGTTTTGTTATTAGATGCACTAACAACTTTACCAATTAATTCTTGTTTCTTTTCTGTCATTATTTATTACCTCCATCAATTTCTCTTTCTTTAAGAATAGTTTTCATTTTTGCAACATCTCTTCTTAGAACCTTAAGTTCAACAGGTTTTTCTAAAGTACCATTTGCATGTTGCATTCTCTTTGCAAATAATTCTTCTTTTGTAGTTTTAATCTTTTTAACTAAATCTTCAGTAGATAACTTTCTAAGTTCTTTAATTTCCAAGAGAATCACCATCCTTTACTTCTTCATTTTTAACAAATTTTGTTTTAACAGATAGTTTGTGAGAAGCAAGTCTTAAAGCTTCACGAGCAATAGCTTCTTCAACACCACTAATTTCAAACATAATTTTTCCCTTTTTTACTACTGCTACCCATTCATCTACAGAACCTTTACCTTTACCTTGACGAGTTTCAAGAGGTTTTTTAGTTCTTGGCATATGTGGGAATATGTTAATAAATACTTTACCACCACGTTTCATATAACGTGTCATTGCAATACGAGCAGCTTCTATTTGACGAGCTGAAATCCATCCGCCTTCTAAAGCTTCTAGACCATAATCACCAAAATGTAGTTCAGTATTACCTTTGGCTTTTCCGTCATAACTTACTCTATGACTCTTACGATATTTAGTTCTTTTTGGCATTAACATTTTTATCAGCTCCCTTCACAGTCTTTTTAGCTGGAAGAATTTCATTTTTATAAATCCAAACTTTAACACCAATTTTACCATAAGTTGTATCCGCTTCAGCTATTGCATAATCAACATCAGCTCTGATAGTGTGTAGTGGCACAGTTCCTTCAGTATAACCTTCAGTTCTTGCCATTTCAGCTCCACCAAGTCTACCAGATACAGCAGTTTTACATCCTTTAGCTCCAGCTTTCATTACGTTTCTGATAGCCCTTTTTTGTGCAGATCTAAATGGTGCTCTTGCAGCTATTTGATTAGCTATGTTTTGAGCAACAAGTGATGCATTTAAATCAGGATTCTTTTCTTCAACTATATTGATATAAATTTCTTCACCAACTAATTTAGATAATTTCTTTCTTAATTTTTCAATATCTTCTCCGCCACGTCCGATGATAACACCAGGTTTAGCAGTATAGATACTTACTTCACATTTATTATTTTTTCTATCAACAATAACACTTGCAATAGCAGCTTCTTTAAGATTTTTTTCTAAATATTCTCTGATTCTAATATCATTAATTAAATACTTTTGATAATTATCTTTAGAATACCAAGTACTTTGCCAAGTCTTATTAACACCAAGTCTGTATCCTATAGGATTTACTTTTTGTCCCATTATTACTTAACTCCCTTCGCATCATCAGTTACTTTAACAGTAATATGACTACTTCTCTTATCATGGCGATCTACATTCCCACGACTTGCAAATTTAATTCTCTTATAAACAGGTCCTGGATTAATGTAACATTCACTAATTCTAAGTTCAGATTCATTTGCACCATTATTATTAACGGCATTAGCAACAGCTGAATTTAAAACTTTAAGAATTAATCTACTAGCTTTAGTATTAGTATTTTCTAATATACCTCTAGCAGTTTCAACGTCTTTTCCTCTAATTAAGTCCATTGTCATTCTAGCAAGTCTTGGCTTAATTAAAGCATTTTTATGAATTGCATATGCTTCCATGTTACCTCCTACTTATTACCTGCATGGCCAGTAAATTTACGAGTTTGTGAAAATTCTCCTAATTTATGTCCAACCATGTCTTCTGTTATATATACTGGAATAAAATCTTTTCCATTATGAACAGCTATAGTGTGACCAACAAAGTCAGGAAAAATAGTAGATCTTCTTGACCAAGTCTTAATAACTGTCTTTTTATTACCTTTATTCATTTCTTGAACCTTTTTCATAAGTGATTCTTCAACATAAGGTCCTTTTTTTAAACTTCTTGCCATTTTTCCTCCTATTTCTTAGCCTTTCTACTTACTATAAGCTTTTCACTTTTCTTTTTGTTCTTACGAGTTTTAACACCAAGTGCAGGTTTACCCCAAGGTGTCATTGGACTCTTACGTCCTATTGGAGCACGACCTTCTCCACCACCATGAGGGTGATCGTTAGGGTTCATTACAGAACCACGGTTAGTAGGTCTGATTCCCATATGACGTTTTCTACCAGCTTTACCTAAGTTAACTAGTTTGTAATCTTCATTACCAACAATACCTACTGTTGCAACACAAGTTCCAAGCACAAGTCTTGTTTCACCTGATTGTAAACGAAGCATTACATATTTTCCTTCTCTACCAAGAATTTGAGCTCCAGCTCCAGCACTTCTACAAATTTCAGCACCCTTACCTGGTTGTAATTCAATACAATGAACCATTGTACCAACTGGAATATTTTTAAGTGGTAATGCATTACCTACTTTAATATCAGCTGTTTCACCATTTTCAATGATAGCTCCAACTTTTAATCCATTAGGAGCAATAATGTATTTCTTTTCCCCATCTTTATAATTTATTAATGCAATGTTTGCATTTCTATTTGGATCGTATTCAATAGTAGCAACACGACCAGTAACACCAAGTTTATTTCTTTTATAATCAATTATACGGTATTTTCTTTTTTCTCCACCACCAATGTGACGAACTGTCATTTTACCTTGATTATTTCTTCCACCAGTTTTACTTTTCTTAACTAATAATGATTTAGTAGGAGTAGAACTAGTTATTTCTTCATTTTTTAGTGTACTCATTCCACGACGACCATTAGTCGTTGGTTTATAATGTTTTATAGCCATAATTCTTTTCCTCCCAACTTATATTTCTATTGAAGAGCCTTCAGCTAAAGTAACTATTGCTTTTTTATAAGTCTTAGTTCTTCCAGCATATTTTCCAACTCTTCTTCTTTTTGATTTAGTATTTAATGTATTAACATTTTTAACACTAACTTTAAAAGCTTCTTCAACTGCATTTTTAATTTCATTCTTTGTAGCATCTTTAGCTACTTTAAATGTATAAACATTAGCTTGTCTATTAGCCATAGACTTTTCAGTAATAACTGGTGCAATGATAACATCAGAATAATGTCTCATTATTTAAGCACCTCCTTTATTTTATTAACTGCTTCTTCATCCATAACAACTACATCAGCATTTACTAAGTCATATACATTAATTTCATCAGCATATATAACTAAGCAATTTGGTAAATTTCTAGTTGCTAAATAAAGATTAGCAGCATCATCACTTGTAACAAATAATACTTTATCTTCAAGTTTTAATGCATCTAACATTTTTAATGCATCTTTAGTTTTAGTACTTTCCATATTGAAATTATCAACAACTACTAAAGCTTTTTCTAACACTTTTAGAGATAAAGCACTCTTTAATGCAAGTACTCTTTCTTTTTTATTAATTTTGAAACTATAGTCACGGTTACCAACACCAAATGGTACTCCACCGCCAACCCATTGAGTAGCTCTTATACTACCTTGACGAGCTCTACCAGTTCCTTTTTGTTTCCAAGGTTTTCTTCCACCACCAGAAACTTCGCTTCTATTTTTAGTTTTTCTTGTTCCTTGACGAGTAGCATCTAATTGTAAACGGATCATTTTCTTTAATGCATCATCATTTACTTCAATCTTAAAGATGCTATCATTTAATGTTAAATCTTTTACTTTTTCACCATTTAGGTTCTTAACACTTATCTTTGTCATTTTAAATCCTTTCTAAGCAAGTATTACTTACTTTCTTCTTCCTTAGCATCTTCTTTAGCATCTGTAACTACTTCTGCAGCTTCTTCTGTAACTTCTGGAGTATCAACTACTTCATCAACAACAGACTCTTCTACATATTTAAGAATTTCTTTTGGTTCTTCCTTTCTGCTATTTTTAACAGCAGTCTTAATTAATACTAAAGAATTTTTTGCACCTGGAACATTTCCACTAACTAAAATATAGTTTTCATTTACATTTACTTCAACGATTTCTAAGTTTTGAATAGTCACTGTATCAACACCCATGTGTCCAGCTAACTTTTTACCTTTCAAAACTCTTTTTGGTAACATAGTACCAAGTGATCCTGGTCTTCTATGATAATGAGAACCATGAGTCATTGGTCCACGAGATTGGTTATGACGTTTAATAACCCCTTGGAAACCTTTACCTTTACTTGTACCTGTTACATCAACGATTTCTCCAACATTAAATACATCAGCGCTAATTGTATCACCAATATTATAAGTTGATTCTACATCTCTTATTTCTTTTAAGTAGCGCTTAGGAGTAGTATTTGCTTTTTTAGCATTTCCCATTTCTGGTCTGTTTGCTTGTTTTTCTTTCTTTTCGAATACACCAAGTTGAATAGCATTATAACCATTATTTTCAACAGTCTTAACTTGCATTACTACATTAGGTTCAACTTCAATAACTGTAACAGGAATAAGTTTACCTTCCTTAGTAAATACTTGAGTCATTCCAACTTTGCGTCCTAAGATTCCTTTCATAATTTTCTTCCTTCCTTCTCTTATAATTTGATATTTACATCAACACCACTTGGTATATCTAAGTGTTGTAATGCATCGATAGTTTCTTTGCTTGGTTTTTTAATATCGATAAGTCTCTTATGAGTCCTTCTTTCGAATTGTTCCCTCGCATCTTTATATTTGTGAACTGCTCTTAACACTGTAACTTTTTCAATTTCTGTTGGTAGTGGAACAGGTCCAGAAATTTCGCCGCCAGTTCTTTTAACAGTTTCAACTATTTTTCCAGCAGCAACATCAAGCAATTGATGATCATATGCTTTCAAATTAATTCTAACTTTATCTTTTGACATTTTTTCATGTCCTCCTTTCGCCTATATCTAGTATAGACATACTCCGTACAAGTTATCCTTTTCACTAGTTATAACTACCAACTCATCCTAGTGTATCGGTAACCTCGCACATCTCCGCAGTCATACGACTATAATTATATCATTAAAATATATGAAAAATCAAGTAAAAACTTACATTTTGTTAAAAATATTATACCAAACAAAAAGAACTATTGATTATCAATAGCTCAATTTTTTATTCAAATGAGAATGTAACAACATCTGTAATACTATATCTTGCATTTATTGATGGAATTAATAAACCACCTGATTCACCACTTTTAATACTCTTTCCATCCTTTGTAAACACAAAATACATATCGTCAGTTATTTCTTCTTTACTAAATTCAACTTGAAGTTTACCACTAGCCTTGAAATAAACTTTATTAAAGTCATCAATACCATAGTAATTTAAAATATCTAACATTTTAACACCTTTATAAGTATGGTATTCATTTTCATAAGATTCATCCATAACAGCAGCTATTTCATAAGTTTTTAAATCTTTGATATCTTCATTTGTTAAAGTACTATCATATATACCACTAATTGAAACAACAAATTTAGGTAATGTATAATCAACTTCTTTAACATCTTTAATACCTCTTTCAGCTATTAAGTTGTTATGTTTATTACTTTCTAACTTATTAGTTAAAAATACACAACCAAGTGTTAATAAAATACTAACACATGCTGTAATAATAATTTTTTTCACGTTTCCTCCTTATTCTATTATGGTTTTCTACCATTACTTGTATCATATAATGGTTTACCATTTGAGTCATTCCATTTACCATTATTTTGTGTATAACCACAAGAACCCTTACAATCACTATTTCCTTTTGCTAGATCTTGATTTTTTTGATGCAACTCATCTTGTTTAGCTTTCTTTTCAGCTTCAGACATTGAATTATTATTTTCAATATCCCACCATTTTTCAGAATTTTGTTTCATTTGACAAGTAGCATCACAATTAGAACCTCCTCCTGATGGACGACTAGACCCTCCACCTGAAGGACGACTTGGAGTTGGATCAGGATCTGGATCAGGAACATAACAAGCTTCATAATAAGTATTATGTGATTTTACACTTGAAGTATTACCAGCAGCATCCTTAGCATAACTATATAATGTATAAGTTGTACCACAAGAATAACTAAATGATGTTGATACTGATGAGAAACAACTACTATTTTTAGAAGGAGTTCCTCCAGTTGTTGCACAAACATAAACAGTTACATTACCAGAACCTCCATTATTATCTTCATACCTTGGTTTACTAATTGAACCAGCTCCTATAGAACCACCACTAACATAATGAGGTGGAGTATTATCATAATATACTTTATAAGAACTTATTCCACTACATTTACCAGCTTCATTACATGCTTTAACATAAATTGTTTGTCTATTATAATTAGTTGATATGTTACCTAAACTATTACCAATATTATTTAAATTATTAGCATTAGTTCCATAATAGAACTTAACTTCACTCTTACTTTCATCACCCATGCCTTTACTAAATGTTAAAGTAAATGGGTTACCTGTATGCCACTTACCAGATCTAATTCCATCACTAGCACTAATTTCTGGATTCTTTGGTGTAGCACTATCAATTCTTTCAATTGTAAATGTTTCAGTAGTTACATTACCAACATTATCACTTACACAATATTTATAAGTTCCTGTAGATGTATAAGTATTTTTATTATCACTTTGGTACTTACCACAATCTTCATTTTCACCTACAAATGAATAACCTTTAATTCCTGAACCAGTCATATCAGTTGCACTAATTACAACTTCTTTTGATAGAGCCCAATTTGTATCATATTTAGCTTCTTCAATAACTGGGAATTGTTTATCAATACCAACTACATTACTAACTTCCCCTTGTAATTTTTTACCATCTTCTTGATCAATTGTAACTTCACAACGATAAGTACTCATATTTACTAAAGCATCTTCAGTGTTTGTTAATATCTTACTTTCAGTACTTGATAAACCACTTGTACTTGTCCAATTAAATGATGCATTTTCTACAACCTTACCATTACTATATTTAATAGCTAGTGTAACATCATCTTTAAACCACGCATCACTTGATAAAGCATCACAATTACCATTGCTATCTAATACACACATTTGAAAAGCACTAGTTTTTTCATATGTATTACATTTACCATCACTCTTACCTAAATCTTCACTAAGTTTTGATACATATTGTCCATCCTCAAAAGTACTTTTAATAATATAACAATTCATACTTTCATTATTCTGAGGGTTATATATATCACTTTGATCATCAGGCTTAATTACCCCTTCTTTGATTAGGTCTTCAACACTAATTGTTGTAATATTAGTTTTATTAGCATATTCTTGAGCCTTAGCTTCTAAGTATGTTACTAAATTATCATAATCTTTTTTAAGTATATTTTTTCTAACACTTATAAATATCGCACTAGATAAAGCAACTACTAAACTAAGAACCACAACTACAGCAATTAATTCAATTAATGTGAACCCTTTTTTCTTCGCTTTCATTTCTATCCTCCTATAATAAGGATAGACTAAAACACAAAAAAAGTCAATATATTTTATATCAACTTTTCACTAAATTACATACTAAATTTATTTCTTTATTTTTAAATTTATTAAGTCCCAAAAATTCACTAACCTTATTATATATATCTAAATCTAATGTATCAATTAATTCAAAACTAAATTCACGTTGAAATAAGTCTACGTAATAAGCTATATTTTTTTCTTTTTCATTAACACATTCTACTTTATAACTAAAAAGTTCTTCTAAAGAATTAGTATTACCTCCAATTATTTTTTCAATTACTTCATATAAATAAGGATTAATTAATTCAATAGTATTTACTTCATATATGTCTAAATCACCATAAAAATCTTCTTTAACTCCAATTTTTTTATATTCAAATTTTTTATAGCTTATTCCAACACTTCTATGGGGTAACCCATATGTCATATAACAATTACATCTTTCTATATTACAATCCTTTATTAAATCTTTTTCTATATTTCTTAAACTATCAACACTAAAAATAACCCTATATTTCTTTATTACATCTTCACCAACAGAGTAATAATACATTTTTACCTTACCTTTCTTTTCCCCTATTGTATTCTATTTGTTCAAGTTCCATAAATTTTCTTGCTTCATTATACATTTCTAAATTCATCTTATCAATAAATTCAAAACTAAATAAATCCCTAAATATACTATAGTAAAAATTAACGTCTCTTTTATTACCATTCTTTTCAACCTTATAATCATATAGTTCTTCTAAAGCTTTATTATCACCATTAATTATTTTTTCAATTAATTTATATAGACTAGGTCTAACTACTTCTTCACAATCCACTTCAAATAATGGTTTAAAATCTTTACTTTTACCAAAATATTTAACATTATATGTCTTATAAATTTTATCAGCATTTTTATGTGGTTTTTCTGTAACATAATTGCTATGCACAGTTTTACCTAAATCAATTGCTAAAAAATAAAGATATTTTTGAACACTTGCTAAATCATAATTAACCTTAAATTTATATACATCATTATCAATTACTTTAAAATAATACATAAAACCTCACCTATTTTTTCTTACCTCTATTAAGAACTAAGCTATAGTCATTTTTATTTTTAAGTATTGGTGAATTAACAAATTCTAATAACTTTTCATACATTTCTAAATCCATTGCATCAACTAAAGTAACTTTAAATAAATGTTGGAAAGATACTTGGTAATAATCGACATCTTTAACATTCTTTTCTTTCAAATCAATTTTTTTTGCAAATAGTTTTTCTAAAGCTAAAACATTTCCCTTTAAAATTTCTTCAATCAAATTATAAAGTGGAGGTGTTATTAACTCAATTGTATTTACTTCATAAATATCATCATCACCATAAAAATCATATCGAGTATCCACAAATTTATATTCAAATTTTTTATATTTTACATTCTTATCTCTACGAGGTATCCCAACCGAAGAATAAGTATATTCTTTTTCTATACTACAATCATTAGCTAATTCATTTTGTAATTTTTTTACAATTTCTAAATCATAACTAACTTCATATTTAAATATTTTATTGCCATCTACTTTATAATAAAACATAAAACCTCCTTATAATTATTCAACAATTAATGATTCTGTTCCTTCCATTTCCTTTGGAATAGCAATATCCATATAATCAAGAATCGTCGGTGCAACATTAACTAGTGAACCAGTTTTTTGTAACTTAACCTTTTCATCACATAATATAAAAGGAATAACACTAGTAGTATGAGTTGTACAAATACTACCATCATCATTAATCATTATATCAGCGTTACCATGATCCGCAAGAATAACTACTTTATAAAAATTATCTTCTGCCTTTTCCATTATTTTATTTAAACACATATCAACCGCCATACAAGCCTTAGTTGCAGCATCCATATTACCAGTGTGACCAACCATATCTGGGTTAGCAAAATTAACTAAAATGAAATCATAATCATTATTCATTGAAAGAATCACTCTTTTTGTAACTTCAACACAACTCATTTCAGGTTTTAAATCATATGTTGCAACACTTGGTGATGGAATATGAAATTTATCACAGCCTTTTATCTTGCCATCAACACCACCATCAAAGAAGTATGTAACGTGTGGAAATTTTTCACTTTCAGCAATTCTAGCTTGAGTAAAATCAAGTTCACTTAAATATAGACCTAATGAATTTTTAACTACAACTGGCTCAATTAAATTATATGTTTTAATTTTTTTATCAACTGGTAAGAAACTAAATACTAAAGTATCTTTCATATTTTCTGTACTAAATCCATCAAAAGTACTCCAATTAACTATTGATGATAAAATTTGTTTAGCACGATCTGCTCTATAATTCATCCACATAATTATATCACCATTTTTTATTGTATTTTTACTACATATAATTGGTTTAATGAATTCATCAGTGATGCCTTTTTCGTAACTACTATTGATACTTTTTTCAATATTGATTGAACTTAATCCTTTACCACCTACTACCAAATCATAATAAGCTTTTGTTCTATCCCAATTTTCATCTCTATCCATTGCATAATATCTTCCGCAAATACTAACAACATCACCAACACCATATTCTATAATAATATCTTTTATCATATTAATATATTTCATTGCATCATGGACACCAGTATCTCTGCCATCTGTTATTAAATGAAAATGTATCTTAGTAAATCCATTATCAATTAAGAATTTATACATACTTAAAAAATCATCTACACCAGCATGAATATTTCCATCACTACATAATCCCATGATATGAATATCTTTATCTTTGTTTTCTAAAAGTTTGATAACATTAGCATTTTCCATATCAGGTTCTTTCAAAAAATCATTAACTAACATTTCACTTTGTTTTAATAATCTACCTGCACCAATTGTCATGTGACCTACTTCACTATTACCAGCTTGACCTTTTGATAAACCAACAGCCTCTTCACTAGCTTCAAGCAAAGCATGGGGATACTTATTCCATAATTCAGTGAAAGTTTTCATATGAGCAGCAAGTATTGCATTACCTTTTTCTTCTTCACGATAACCAAAACCATCTAATATAATAGTTAATATTTTCTTCATTTATAATCACCTTCATAACCTTATTATAATACATGACCCCAAAAAATACAACAAAAAAGCCCCTGTGTAAACAGGAAGCTAAAATACCATTTCTTTATTATCTAGCTTAAATCTATCTGCTAACGTTGTTAAAAATTCCGAATTTGTAGGTCTGCTACGGTCAAAATCGATACTATTACCAAACAAGTCTTCCATAAGTTTGATGTCACCTCTGGTCCAACTTATCTCTATTGCATGTCGTATTGCTCTTTCAACTCTGCTAGATGTGGTTTGGTATTTATCGGCAATCTTCGGGTATATTTCTTTAGTAACCAAGACTGATGCTTCTTCATCCCTATATAATAAGAGTACTCCTTCTCTGATATATTGATAACCTCGAACATGGCTGGGTATTCCTAAATCATGAAGCATGCTACTTACACCTAATTCTAACTTTTCACTTTTTAAATCTAAAACTTCATCTTTATGTGCTATTAAATCACTAATTCTATTATTTACCACATCCATGTCGATTGGTTTTAGCATAAAATAACTTGCTCCGAGTACTTGAGCTCTCTTAATTGTAAAATCATCTTTAAAACTTGATAAAACCATAATTTTCTTTTCAATATTGTGATTTTTCATTTCCTCAAGTATTTTAAGTCCATCATAATGCGTAAGAATCAAATCTAACATAACTAAATCATATGAATTTTTATTGTTAAGTAAATAATCAACAGCACATCTTCCATCAGTAAATCCTCCAACAACACTTACTGCCTCACTATTCTTAAAGTAATCTTTTACACTCTTAATAAGTGTTTCATTGTCATCTACAACTACTACCCTAAATTGTTTTTTCATATTTTTCCCTTTCGTATAAAAAACTTATTTTCATCCCTACAACCTCATTATAAGACACTAATACCTAAAAAGCTACAAAAACTTTTGTCGAACTATGTCTAGTTCTGTATATCTATGTAAAATTATGTCGAAAAAGTTATATTTTAAAAGAAGAAGTGTTTTACTTCTCCATTTCTACCAATATGTCTTTAACTATTGTTACGTCCAATGATGCTCCACCTACTAAAAAGCCATTAATATTTTTAATTTTGCATAAAGACTCTATATTTTCGTTATTAACACTACCACCATATAAACAATCCACCTTATATTCATATTTTTCCATTATCGTTGTTTTTATAAAATTAATTGTTTCATTTATTTCATCAATTTCCGGAGTTACTCCGGTACCTATTGCCCAAACAGGTTCATATGCAATCATAATATTTTTGAGACTAACATTATTAAGTACTTCACTTATTTGTTTTTCAAGTACCATATAAGTATTGCCATTTTCTCTATCAGATAATGATTCACCAATACAATATATTACTTTTAAACCAGCTTCATGAGCGTTATTAATCTTGTTTATAAAATCAATATTTATTTCATGTTTATAGTTTCTTCTTTCACTATGACCTATAATAACATATGTTACTCCAAGGCTCTTTACTTGAAAAGCTTCAATTTCTCCAGTTATAGTTTTATCCATAAATGAACTTATATCCTGAACCCCAAGTTCATAACTAGTTTTATCAAACATTGATAAATAACATACCGGAGGGATTAAAACTAACTTTACTTTTGTTTCAATGTCTCCAAGTCTATTATTATATTTTATAATATCTTCTTTAAGTAATTTATTTTTAAAATTACAAACTAAATATTTCATTTTATTCCATCCATTCTAATGCTTTAAGATTTTCATCTGCGATATATTCTAAAGTAGCTCCGCCTCCACTTGATACATAATAAAATTTATTATTAAATCCCAACTTTTTAACAGCACTTGCTGTATCTCCACCACCAATGATAACTTTTTTACCACTTTCAAGTAACACGTTAAATAAATTCTGAGTTCCTTCGACGAATCTTTCATCTTCAAACTTACCACATGTTCCATTTACAAATATTACTTCACACATATCAATATACTTTTTAAACATGTCTATACTTTTATTGCCTAAGTCATATATAATTCCATCATCTATTGTAAAATCTATCGGCAAAACTATTTTTTTCTTATATGCTTCCATTAAATCAGCAAGTTCATTTAATATATCTTTATCATCAGTTGCGATACTGTTTCCAACATCAGCACCCTTTGCTTTCAAAAATGAATTGGCAATACCACCACCTACCAATAAATAATCACATCTTTCTAATAAAGATTTAATAATTGGTAATTTATCATCAACTTTAGCTCCCCCCATAAAAACACCAAAAGGATGAGGTGTATCTTTAACTAGTATTTCTAAATGTTTAAGTTCATCCATTACTAAAAAACCAATAGCATGAGGTAAGTACTTACAAATACCAGCAGTTGATGCATGAGCTCTGTGCATTGAACCAAAAGCATCATTAATATATATATCACCTAAAGAAGCAAAGTATTTAGCTAGTTCTAAGTCATTTCCACTTTCACGTTTTTCAAAAACATCCATAAATCTGGTATTTTCAAGTAAAATAACATCACCTAAATTACATGATAAAACCATTTCCCTAACCTTTTCACCATAACAATTGTCAATAAACTTAACTTCCTTTTTTAGTAAATTAGCAAGTTCCATAGCAACAATTTTTAAACTATTTTTTTTCTTATCTTCTTCTTTTTTAATTCTTCCAAAATGACTAAGTATTACAACCTTACAATTATTATCAAGCAAATACTTAATCGTAGGTAATTCCTTAGAAATCTTCGAATTATCTTTGATAACTCCATTTTCCACTGGAACATTAAAATCACTTCTTAATACCACACATTTATTTTTTAAATCCATTTCTTCAATCGTCTTCATTTTTTATCCTCCATAATTATTTTATCAAAAACTAAAAACTTTGTAAATATTAATTTGACATATACACAAACCTATGTTAGAATATATACTACAAAACGGGGGTATTATGAAATTACAAATTATTATTAACAAAAAACAAAGCGTAGAAAAAATAGCTACGTATTACGAAGATAAAAATGAACTACAATTAATATTTAAAAATACCAAGGAATATCTTGCATTTTTAAAACGTCGTGAATTAACAAAAGATGATTTTGATTCTATATTTAATTCAGAAGATGAAATAAAGAAATTATTAAGAAGAAAAGACTTACTTAATAGTCTTGATGATGCACCAATACACATCCCAATTATGTCACTAAATGATGTACCAAAATTATTACTTAAGCAAAAAAGAAATATTATTTTACAAGTATCAAAGTTATCTTTTCAAGATAAATTAACATTAATTACTAATCCATTAATACAAGATAACGTGTGTTTCCAAGATAAATATACTCACACTGAAACAATAAATCTTAAAGATATGTTAATGATGTATCAAACAATATGTAGTGATTTAAAAGAAATACAAGATAAGAATTATTCACCCGCTGAAGCAACATACTATATCTATAATTTATTAAAACAAAAACCATACAATGAAGAAGATATAAATGAAGATATCAACAAAAGTAGAAGTGTTTCTCAAATACTAAAGGGAGAAAAAATAGTTTGTGCGGGATATACTAACCTATTTTTAATGTATGCAGATGCCCTAAATCTAAAAGTTGATCGAATAAATTGGGCTTCAAAAATTGAAGAAGCAGGCCACTCATCAATCATGATTTATCTTAAAGACGAAAAATATAAAATTGATGGAATTTATGATATTGATATTTGCTGGGATTCTCTATCAAATGATTTAGATACCCTACATCAAAACAGTATCACCAACTTTTTAGTTCCACCAATCATAGATAAATATATAAAAGAAAAAAACAACCTAGTACCAGAACTAAGTCCTTATTTCTTTATATTAAGTAACTTTAAACACTTACTTAAAGATGACACTGAATCAATATTTTACAAAAAATTCATTATTCAAAGACTAAGGCGTCTAAAAGAAACATTTAATCTAAACTTATCAAGTGACTTATTTACAATATTTACTCTCCAATCTCTAGGCAACAGAGTAATTGATGAAAAAGTTCTAAAAGAAATAATAATGAAAGTAACTCCAAAAAGTGAACAAGACTTACAAACAACAATAAACTCAAGCTACCATCATTTAAAGAGAACAAAATAAAAATTCTATTCCGAAAACTTTAAAAAAATTTATTTTTTCGGAATAGATTTTTTTTATATTGCCTTATCACTACTTAAAAAATTAGCTATATCAACAACATAAATACCTTCATATTGATAAGTATCATGTTTTGTTCGAGCAACTAATACTTTTGGATAAGCATCTTGAATTTTCAAAAGCGGAGATACTTCCCTTTCAAAAGTAGATTCAATAGAAATATCATCAGATACTTGAATATATATTTTTTCATTTTGTTTTTTAATAACAAAATCAATTTCCTTTTGATAAAGAGTTCCAACATAAACTTCATAACCTCTTCTTAAAAGTTCTATCGCAACAATATTTTCATAGACTCTACCATAATCCATATTTCTAGTACCTAAAACTGCATACTTAAAAGATGGATCTGCTAAATAATATTTATTGTGAGTACTCAACAGTTTTTTACCCTTAATATCATATCTTTCTATTTTATAAAATAAATATGCACTACATAAATAACTAATATATTTTGTTATAGTTTTATCCGTTATACTAACATTATTTGCATTTAAAGCACTTGCTATATTATTTGCAGAAGTAAGATTAGAAATATTGTCTATCAAATAATTAGCTAGATTTTCAATAATATTAGTATTTCTTATCTTATATTTATCCTTAATATCTCTAATTATTAATGTATTAAAAACTTCCTTTATATATTGATACTTTTCCTCATCATTTTTATAAAGATAAGCTCCGGACATACCGCCTTCTTTAACATATTTATCAAAACCATCATTAATATCTTTTATCTTATAATATTCAACATATTCTTTAAAAGAAAATGGATAAACTTCAATTTTAAAAGTTCTACCTGTAAACAAAGTTGCCAAATCACTACTCATTAAAAATGCATTTGAACCAGTAATATATATATCATATTTTTCTTCAGCATGAAAATTATTTATAGCAACTTCAAAATCCTCACACATTTGAACTTCATCTATCATAATAAAATTATTCTTATTTTTAACATATTTTTTTTCAACATAATCTATCAACAAATCACATTTCTTTAAACCATTAAACTTATGTAAATTATAATTAATATGAATTATATTTGCATCTTTATCTGTTTTAGTTACATATTCTTTAAATTCTTCCAACAACTTAGACTTACCACATCTTCGTATCCCAGTAATAACTTTAATATCTGGTATACCTATAACATTAATAAGTTCATCTAAATAATTATTTCTTTCAATTAGTTTCATATTCGTCACTCCATATCCATAATAATTATATCATTCTATTCCGAAAAAATCAATTTTTTTTATTTTCTCGGAATAGAACAAAATCAAAACCTTTGACAGTTGTATCCCAAAAATAGCTCTTAAGCCCAGTGTTTACGGGAAATTTTGCAAAACAAAAAATTGCGTACTTGTTCTTTAATATTTAAAATTTTTAATACAAATCAAATAAGAAATTAAATATTTCTTATTCCGAAAACTTTAAAAAAATTTATTTTTTCGGAATAAGATAATACGGTTCTTCGAAATCTGGTGGGGAGTAAAAATTGAATAAAGTCAATTGAAACCTAA
>ENA-OOXT01000034-OOXT01000034.1-human-gut-metagenome-genome-assembly--contig:-NODE-34-length-92875-cov-6.931674_pt1 | contig 92875 bp, 82 predicted proteins | sample MGYA00241590_ERZ501349 | MGnify/ENA primary metagenome ERZ501349 (study PRJEB25962, sample SAMEA2042838) | human gut metagenome | biome: human gut; feature: human-associated habitat; material: faeces...
CCATTGAATATTACAACTTGACCATCTCCTTCCACCATGTAACCTTTTTTTAATCGCTCATTCTCGATTCTTAACTTCATATTTTCATATTCTAGTTTTTCAATATCTGATAATTGTTTTTTGTTCATATATTTAGATAATGGATTACCAGGTTTTTTCTTGTTTTCTAATCCTACTTCTCCTTGTTCTAAATATTTTTTTAACCAATTATTATACATACCATTAGATATATTTTCTCTAGTAGTTATTTCTAAAGTACTTACGTGTTGTTCAAGATGCTCTTTAACTAATTTTAACTTTTCTTCTTTTGACCAATATTTATTTTTTCCACCTTTTGGTCTTCCCATAAAATCATCTCCTTAATTTAATTATAACAAAAGTAAAAGTAGATCACATTCTTTTTATGTGTCTACTTTTACTTTATCACTTCACATCTAATTCATTTAACTCTTGTTTTTTATTATTTAATATTTCTAATTTTTCATTTATCTTTTTTAGATCCTCTTCAAAATCTTTGAATTCAACTATACCAGTTAGATATGCTTTTTTAATTCTTTCTTTTTGTTTGATGTATCCCTCAATTTCTTTATCTAAATTAAGGTCAGTATTCTTATCTTTTTTATCTGCAAGTATTGGTAAAAAGAAACTATTACACATTTGTTCAAACTCTAAAAACTCATATATTGCTTTTATCATGTATTCTTCCACATAATCTTCTCTTAAATTGAAATGACAAAACTCACAATTATAATAAATATATTTTTTCTTTTTACCACCTGAACCTTTACACTTCATTATTCTTCCGCATTTAGGACATACTAATTTTTGAAAGAATAAATAAGTTCTTGTTCTTGTATAAGTTCTTTGATTAGCTAGTTTTTGTGTTTGGCATTCTTCCCACATAGCACGAGTAATTATAGGTTCTACAACATTCATATAAATAACAGTATCACGGCCAATTTTTTTAGCTATTCTTTTGTATTGTTCATAGTCGCCCATGTAGATTCTATTATTTATAATTTTTTCTATATCAGTATCATACCAAGATTTGTTTAACACTTTTTCTTTATTAAAAATATTAGATATTTGTTGATAACTATTTCCCTCTAAATAAAGATTAAATATTCTTTCAATAATATGTCTAGTTGTTTCATCTATGATAGTCTTTTTACTACCATCTTTTTTATATCCAAGTGGAACAACACCAGGTAAATGTCCTGATTTTATAGCACCATTAAGTCCAAACTTTGTTCTTTCTGATACGATTTCTATTTCTAGTTGTGAAAGAACCGTTAACATTCTTACAAAGAATCTTCCATTAGCAGTGCTAGTGTTAACATCATCTCTATCACATACAAGATAACAATTATATTTTTCTAGGATATTAATTAGTTCTTCTAGGTCACGAACGGAACGAGTGACTCTATCTAACTTATAAGCAACTATATAATTTATTTTACCTGTTTTAACATCATTAAGCATTTCTTGAAACTTAGGTCTATGTTCCATATCTTTTGCACTTATTCCAGCATCTTCATAAACTTTAAAAACATTATATCCTTTAAATTCACATAAACTAAGTAGTTTTTCTTTTTGCTCTGGCAAACTAAAACCTGCACGAGCTTGATCGTCAGTACTAACCCTAATGTAAATACCAGCATTTTTTATTTCTTCTTCACACATTCTTATCCTCCTTAACAAAAAAGGGCGAAGCAATATTTAGGTTATAAATACTACTTCACCCAATAGGTTTAATATTTTCTATAACCATTATAACACAGATTTCGTCATTATTTTAGTTTTTTGATGAAATCTTTTAAATCAGATAGTTTAATTTTGGCATTTAAATCCCTGTAATAAGCAAATTCGTGTCCATTGAATAAAAGATATGTCTTATTATTAATAATTGCTCTATGCGGCTCTATATAGCCTATATTAGTAGGTTCTAACTTTAATAAACTACCATTAATGAAAATTGGTTTAGTACTATTAAGTTTACAAGCCCATTCAACTTTGTTTTTAAGTTCATGACTTATTTTAATTTCTTGTTTGATTATTTTTATCATAATATCATCAACACCTTTCTTAAACGACAAAAAAATCAATCATTTCTGATTGATTTAATCATTAACATCGCTTTGGTGCGACGATTTTTGCTTCTGGAGCAAGTGAGCAGAATCGAACTGCCGTCTCAACCTTGGCAAGGTCGCATACTAACCTCTGTACTACACCTGCGTAAATAAATTGTATCAAATTTTTAGAATTTTTGCAACAATAATTGATAAAAAATGTAACTTTTGTTATACTTATGTAAGTAAGAAGGGATGTTTATGAAAAAAGATTTTAATAAAACCATAAAAAATGTTAAGAAAAATGTAGTTGAATATGTCTTAACAAATAGATTATTTATTTCTTATTGTATATTAGCATTAATTGCTACGATATGCATTAGAAAGTTTACAATTAATTCGGTGTTTCGCATCAAACCATTAATTACTGACTTAGGATTAATATTACTTATTGGTAGTTTTGGTTATTTTGTTAAACCTAAGAATCAATTTAAATATTATTTTACTTGGTTAATTATTATTAACTTAGCATGTTTAATTAGTTCAATCTATTATCGTTTCTTTACATCATTTGCATCAATCGGAGAACTTGCAACTGTTGGTCAAACTGAAACAGTAACGGGTTCTATATTTGATCGCCTTAAAATATATGACTTCATCTATATAATTATACCTATTATATTTTATTTAATACATAAGAAGTTGTTATCTAGTGTTTATTATTCTTTCATTGATAAAATTGAAAAGAGTAAAAAGATGTTTATTGCAACATTTTGTGTTGGTATAGTTTTTGTAGGTTATAGCTTGGGTGTTGCTAAGAATAGTGATTATTCAAGGCTTGCTAAACAATGGAATAGATTATATATTGTTGAGAGATTTGGTATTATTATGTATCAAGTAAATGATTTTGTTCAATATTTAACACCACAAATAAGTAGTTTATTTGGTCAAGAAAAAGCTACGGAATTATTTAATGATTATTTTAATACAAAAGAAAAAACTAAAGAAAATAAATATACTGGTGTTTTAACTGGTAAAAATATAGTCTTTGTTCATATGGAAAGTATGCAAAGTTTCTTAATGAATTTATCATTTAATGGTAAAGATGTTACACCGAACTTAAAAAAGTTAGCTAAAGAAGGAATGCATTTTACTAATTTTTATCCTCAAGTGTCTACGGGTACAAGTAGTGATACTGAGTTTACTTTATTAACTGGTTTAATGCCTGCTTCAAGTGGTACTGTATTTGTAAGTTATTATGATAGAAATTATTTTACAATACCTAAGTATTTAGCAAGTCGCGGTTATGAAACATTTAGTATGCATGGTAATTTATCTAGTATGTGGAATAGAAATAAAGCTCATCCATCACTTGGTTATAATAGTATGTATTTTGGTGATGTCTTTGATTATACCGATAAAGATGTAATTAATTTAGGTATTAATGATTCTTTATTCTTTAAAGAAGCTATACCTATGTTAGAGAATATTGAAAAAAATAATACAAATTATATGGGTACAGTTATTACGTTATCAAATCATTCGCCATTTAAATTAGCTAGTATGCATAGTAATTTAGATTTAACTAGTCACTATGAGGTAACCAATGATTCTGGAATAACACAAACACTAGAAAAAGATTATTTGTCCAGTACTTCAGTTGGAGAGTATATAAAAAGTGCTAATTATGCAGATAATGCTTTAGGTGACTTTATATCTTATATAAAAAATTCTAATTACTTTAATAATACAGTATTTGTTTTCTATGGAGATCATGATGCTAAGTTATCTAGAAATGAAATAAATTACTTATATAATTTGAATCCTGAAACTGGTGGGGTATATAAAAAAGGTGATAAAAATTATGTTTTATATGATTATTATGAACATGAGTTAAATAAAAAGACACCTTTAATAATATGGAGTAAAAATAAAGAGTTACAAAGTATATTTAAGGGGGAAGTTACTTATACTATGGGTATGTATAATGTAGCAGCTACAATACTTAATATGTATGGTATATATAATAAATATAATGTTGGTGAAGATATATTTACTGTTAAAGATAATAATTTAGTGATATATCCGAATGGTAATATATTAACTAATAAAGTATATTATAATAATTCAACTAATGAATATAAAGAGTTAACAGATGAAAAAATAGATAAAGAATATTTAGATAATATAAAGAGTATAGCAGAAAAGAGATTGGATGTATCTAATGCTATAATTGTTTATAACTTATTAGAAAATAAGAAAATGAATGGAGAATAAAATGAGGAAGAAGTATAAAAGATTATTAATAGTAATTATTATATTTATAGTTATCATTGTAGGTCTTATTGTAATTAAAAAAGTAACAACAAAATCTGTAAAAAATGATGTAAAAGTTGTTGATAGTATTGATTCATTTTCATATACATTGGATGAGAGAGATACAATTTTAATGAAGAATACTTATAATGAATTAAAGAAAGTGTTAAAAGAAAAAACAATAGATAAAGAAAAGTATGCATCTTTATTAGCAGAGTTATTTGTTATTGATTTATTTACAATTGATAATAAAATAAATAAGTATGATGTTGCATGTTTAGAATATGTTTATCCATCAAGTGTAGATAATTTTAAAATGAATGTTGAAGATACACTATATAAAAGAGTAGAAGATAATACGTTTGGTAAAAGAAAACAAAAATTACCTGTAGTTAAATCAGTAAATGTAAGTGATGTAGAAAATAATACATTTAAAATAAATGATAAAGAGATGGAATCTTTTGTAGTTAAATTAACTTGGGATTATGAAGAAAATTTAGGTTATGATACATCTGCAAGTATTACTTTAGTAGAAGATAGTAATAAATTATATGTTGTAGAATATGAAACAGGTGTTAATAATGAATAAGATGTTAAGAAAGTTAAAAAAGTTAAAAAAGTCTAAGAAAGCTTATAGAGTTATATATTATATAATAAATATATTTTATTTAGTTACTTTGGTTTTATTTATTAAAAATATTTTATCACTTAAGGGTATTGAAACATTTATTAGAGTAATAGTTATTATATTTTTTATTTTATATTTCTTTATTTATAGTTTTTGGAATTTACTTAATTTATTAAGAAGAAAATATAAAGGTTTAATTATTACATCAATTATTACATTATTATTTATTATTGTTTTTTCTGTATCATCATATTATATAAATTTTGTATATAGTAATATAAATGGTATGAAAGAAAAAAATGAAGTTATATATAATAGCTATTTAATAGTACTTAGTGATAAGACTTTTAATAAAGATAGTGTTATTGGTATTATTGATAAAGATATAGATAAAGATAATTATGATTTAGCACAAAAATTAATTAAAGAAAAAAAGTTATATAATAAAGTAGAGTATTATAATGATTATATTAAATTAATTGATGATTTATATAAAGGTGTTATTGATGCAGCGATAGTACCTGGTAATTATGAGAATTTAGTTAAAAATGAAGTTGGTTTTGAAAATATAGATAGTGATGTAAAAAAAGTATTTGAATATAGTGAAAAGAAAAAGAATGAAGATTTAGATTTAGTTAGTAATAAAGATTTTAATGAACCATTGACATTTTTGTTTTTGGGAGTTGATTCTGAGGGGGATGGATTAAATGCAAGTTCATCATTTAATGGAGATACTTTGATGCTTATGTCAATTAATCCGAAGACATTAAATGCTATATTACTTTCTATACCTAGGGATACTTATGTACCAATAGCTTGTAATAAAAATAATTATGCAAAGATTAATTCATCAGCAGGATTTGGTACTTCTTGTGTAATTAGTACTATTAATAATTTAATGGGTATTAATATTGATTACTATGTTAAGATTAATTTTAAAGGTGTTGTTGATTTAGTTGAAGCAGTTGAAGGTATTGATGTTTTTGTTGAAGCACCAACTTATACACCAAATAAATATAAAGGTAAAGTTTGTGAACAAAATAGTGATAGACAATTTGGAAATAAGTTAGTTTGTATGGAACCAGGATTACAAACATTAAATGGAGAACAAGCTTTAGCTTATGCTAGATGTAGACATATGTATATTGGTAGTGATTTAGATAGAGTTAGACATCAACAACAAGTAGTGGAAGCGTTAGCTAATAAAGCACTTCATTTTAGTAGTATTAAAGATTTACAAAATATATTAACTGCAGTTAGTAAAAATATATCTACTAATATGGATACAGATACAATGTTATCAGGTTATAATGTTTTAAAAAATGTAGTGGGTAGTAAGTTATCTGGAACAGATGGTTTAAATATTTCTAAAGCTACACTTGAAACTTATAGTTTGAATGTGTATGTTCCTCAAAGTGGAAGAAATACATCGGCACAAGGATATTATTTAAGTAGTTTAAATGATATAAAACATGCATTTAATGTTGTACTTGAAAAAGAAAAAGATGAAATGGTTAAGACATTTAGTTTCTCAGTTAATGAAACTTATGAGTTATATAGTCCAGGTAAAGGAAAAAGAACTGAAAAGTCTGGTGAATTATTACCAAGTTTTGTGGGAAAAACAGTGGATGAAGCAAAAGAATTTTGTAATCAATATAATATTAGTTTAAATGTTAAGTATGTTGATCCTGAAAGTGAATTTTATAATAAAAGTGTAAATGTCGGTTTAATAGGTAATCAAAGTGTACATAAAGATGTTTTAGTAAATAGTATTAGTGAATTAACTGTTTATATTGTAAATAGTAAAGTAGAAGAAAAAAGTAATAATAGTACAGATGATAATAAAGATAATGATTTAAAGAGTGATGAAGATATTATTAAGGATATGTTAAATTGAGTGAGGTAATCACTCTTTTTTTATTTACCAAATATACTTGGGTGTGTTATAATATTTATTGTAAAGTAATATAAAGTGAGGTTAAGAAAATGGAAAAGAAAAAAGCTGTTATATATAGTACGGTTGCATTAATTGCATTAGTTATTTTAGTAGTTGGAGCAACATATGCATATTTTCAAAACCAATATGGCTCTGCATCAAATGCAGATGTTAATGTTACTACATATACAACTGATGTATTGACTTTTGAAACAGGAGATGCAATAAATATAACTGCAGATCAAGAAAGTTTTGCACAAGGAAAAGGTAATAGAACTGGTTCAACATTTTCTAGAGCAACACTTCAAGCAAATAATAAAACAAATACAGCAACTGCAAATTATTATGTTTATTTAAATATTAGTGGTAATGATTTTGAATATTCAAAAGATAGTAGTTCGCCTGAATTGTTATTATCTATCACAGATAACTCAGGTAATCAAGTAACAAAATTAACTGGACTTAATTACATAACAGTAACAGATGGAAGTAATAAATCAGTATCTGGTTTTGATATAACAAAATCATCTGGTTTATTAACTTTAATTGATAATAAAGAAATAAGTGCATCACCTAAAAAAATAGAAGAATGGAATATTACAATAACATTAGTTAATTATAATTATGATCAAAATGCTAATACAGGTAAGAGTTTTAGTGGAAAATTGATGATTCAAAAGGACGAGTATATATTAACAGCAACTGATGTCTGCTCAGGTAAATCATTAAGTGATTGTGTTATTGCTCAATATACTGGAATAAAAAATTCAAATATATATTATCACGATTCAAACCTAACAAATGGAGCAGGTGATAGTTCATATAGATATGCAGGTGCAGATGTAAAAAATTATATTTGTCTAGGTTCAAGTGAAGCAACTTGCCCAGATGATAATCTATATAGAATTATCGGTGTATTTGGAGACAACAATCATGGAATAAAAGACCAACAACTAGTAAAAGTAATAAAAAATACATCAATAGGGAATATAAAATGGAATAAGAGTAATTCAAATGTTTGGGCAAATGCATCACTAAATACAACATTAAATTCTACATTTAAAACAGAAAAATTATCAGGATTTGAAGATAAAATTGCAGAAGTATCATGGAGAGTAAGTGGATATAGTACTAGTGCTGCAACTGTAAAAACAGTGTATACAGCAGAAATAACTAATGCCACAAAAACACATACAGCTAAAATAGGATTAATGTATCCAAGTGATTATGAATATGCAACAACACCAGATTATTGGACAACAAATTTATTTGATTATGATACTGCAGCAAAGAATAAAGATTGGCTTTTCTTAGGTTCTTATGAATGGTTATTGTCGCCTGGTTCTGGCGATTTCAATGGTGCTTGGAATGTGAATAGCAGTGGTCGTGCCTACAACAACGGTGGCGTGGTCTATGCCAGCGCGGTGCGTCCGTCATTTTATCTTTTATCTTCTGTAAAATATGTATCTGGATCTGGGACATCTAGTTTACCGATTCGCATAAATTAATACAAAATAAAATCATAGATTTATATCTATGATTTTTTCTTTCTGTTGTTTTTCTTTCTTTTTGTTGGGCTTACATAACCATTGTTTCTTCTTGATGAATTGTTTTTAGTAACATTACTTTTCTTTTTAACTGTATTTGTTTTTTTCTTAACTGTAGGTTTCTTCTTTTTGACTACTGCCTTACTGGCAGGGGTGGTCTTTTTAATTGGTTTACTTGGTTCTGAATTAATTATTTTATCAAACTTAGTATTTGAACTTAATTTAGATGAACCTTTTGTTTTTATTTCATATTTTTCTAATTTAGATAGAATTAACCAAAGTATTATAATAACTAATATTAATAGATAGAATGATATTAATGCAATTAATAAAATATCAATACCATCAAAAGATTTTTCCATAACCATCACCACACATAATCTTATTATATTATATTTTTCTTGAAAAATATAGCAATTTTACACATTTTTAACTTAAATTTTGTAAATAATTTGTTTGATAAGCAAATTTTTGGTATAATATTTACGAATATAGTAAAAGGAGGTCATACAATGAAGAAAAAAATCATGTTGTTAAGTTTTGTGACATTCTTTTTGTTTTGTTTAAATGTTAAAGCAGTTGGTTATACATATAGAGTTAAAATTATAAATAGTGGAGTTAATTTAAGAAATAATCCCGGGGGTAATGATGGTGTTAGAGTTGGTTTGTTATCAAGGAATGACTATTATATTTTAGTTGATGATAAATTGTATGATGACGAAAATAACCATAAAAGATGTAATGGTGGATGGTATCATATGACATATTATACTGATGTTGAAGGGTATGTATGTAGTGATGATGTTAAACTTGTTAAGTCATATAGTTCTGATGATATTGAAGCTTCGACGGATTGTGAGAAGGAACTAGCTAGTTTAGGTTTTCCATCAAGTTATTGGGGTGGTATTTGTAGTATTAAAGAGGATCATCCGACGTGGAATTTTCAACCAATAAAAATTAATTATAACTGGGTTGATGTAGTTGATAAAGAAAGTGTATGTGGAAGAAATTATATTCATTTAAGTGTTTATGATAAAGAGTTTTTGGATAAAACATGTACATCTACTTCGCCGGGGGGGTATGTTGCTCCGAGTCAAAAAGCTGTTGCTTATTACATGGATCCAAGAAATGCTTTTTCGGAAAAATATTTATTTCAATTTTTAGATCAATCATATGATGCTAGTTTGGAAAAAAGTTATCCGAATGCTGTTGAATCTATACTTAATGGTACTAGTTTTAATGATTATCACATTAATACTGGTGTTAGCCTAAGGGATGTAATATTAGCTAAAAGTGTTAATAAGGTAAGTCCGATTGCTATTGCATCAAAAATGAGAGTTGAACTTGGTACAGGAACTAATTTATATAATTTGTATTCTGGTACTTATGCAGAACAAAATGGCATATATTTAGGTTATTACAACTTCTTTAATTTTGGTGTTACTGATTCTTGTGTTGCTGAGTCTGGTACATCAGTGTGTGGTTTAAGTTATGCTTATCGAGCTGGTTGGAAGGGTGTTGATAATGCAGTTGAAGGGGGAATTGTTCAGTTTTCATCTGGTTATATTTTAAAAAATCAATATACTGGTTATCTTCAAAAATTTAATGTTTTAGTAAATGATTTTGATAAACTTGGTACTCATCAATATATGACTAATTTAGCTGGTGCGATGAGTGAATCTAATACAGCATTTAATTCTTATAGTAAAAATAATTTATTGGGTATTGCTTTAAATTTTAAAATACCTGTTTATAATAATATGGGGGATACAATAAATAATAGTGCGAATGGTGCAGTTGATGATGGAGATAATTCTACGAAGCCAAGCGATATGGATATTCCTACGATTATAACTGGAAGTAAATTAAAAAGCTTATCTGATTATATATATGGATTTACGGTAGGTAGTGATGTTGCCACAGTTAAAGGTATTATTGAAGGTGTTGCTGGTAATAATACTGTAGTTATATATGATAGTAGTGATAATGAAATAAGTTCTGGTTTAATTGCAACTGGTCAAAAAATAAAGATAAGTAATAAAACTACATCACAAACATTTACAGTAGTAGTAAAGGGTGATACATCAGGTGATGGTGTTATAAACGCATTAGATTTATTACAAGTTCAAAAAAATATTTTGGATACATATAATTTAACGGGGACTTATAAAGAAGCAGGTGATACATCAGGTGATGGTGTTATAAATGCATTGGATTTGTTACAAGTTCAAAAAAGTATACTTGGGACTTATACAATAGATCAATAAGGAGGATTAAATGAAGAAAATTAAAGTAATATTGATTAGTTTATTTTGTCTTTTGGTAATACCAAAGACTGTGTTTGCTGCGAGTGGTAAAATAAATGTAAGTGGAACATCAACAGTTGTTGTTGGTAATAATGTAACTGTAACAGTTACTTTATCTAGTTCAACATTAATAGGTAGTTGGGAAATGTCACTTAATTATGATAAAAATTATTTGCAATTAAGGAGTGCCACTAGTGAAAGTAATGGTATTAGAATGGCTGCATCAACTGCTACTGGTGTTAAAAGTAAATCTTATACATTTACATTTAAAACATTAAAAAAAGGAAGTACTAGTGTAAGTGTTGGTGGTTATCTTGCATATGCTTATGCTGATTTAAGCGAAATATCTTTATCAAGTAATTCAAAAAAAATTAATATTATTACTCAGGCAGAGTTGGAAGCAAGTTATTCTAAAAATAATAATTTAGCATCTTTAGGGGTTGAAGGTTTTACTTTGACACCTGAGTTTAATGCAAATACTTTAGAGTATTCTGTTACTGTACCAGAAGATACTAAGAATGTAAATATAACAGGTACTGTTCAAGATAAAAAAGCAAGTATAACTGGTGTTGGTGTTCAACAAGTTAATCAAGGTAATAATAAATTTTTAGTTACTGTTAAGGCTGAGAATGGATCTGAAAAAACATATACAATAAATGTTGATGTAAAAGATGAAAATCCAATTGAAGTAACTGTGGGGGATAAAAAATATACAGTAGTTAAAATAAAAGAAAATTTACCAATAGCTAGTTTATATAATGAATATAGTGTTAAGATAAATGAATTCGATATACCTGCATATAAAAATGATTATACTGGGTTAGTACTTGTAGGTTTAAAAGATACTGATGGTAATATATCATTATTTATATATGATGATGAAAATAATAGTTATAAAGAATATAATGAGTTAAAATCAAGTCAAATTACAATATATCCATTAAAACCAGAAGAGAATGTTGAAGGGTATAAAAAGGGTAATGTTAAGATACAAGATATTGATGTTGAAGGTTTTTATTTAAATGAAGATTCTGATTTTTTTGTTATATATGGTGTTAATGTAGAAACTGGGGATAAAGGTTTTTATATGTATGATAAAAAGATGCAAACTTTAATAAAGTATAATGATGAATTAAGTAGTTTATTAAGTGAAAAAATTAAGTTATATACTTATATTATTATTGGTTTTATTTCTTTATCTGTAGTTATGTTAATAATTATTATTGTTCTTGTTTGTAAAAAAGGTAAGAAGAAAAAAAGAGGTAAAGATAAAGAAAAAGTAGTTGAAGAAAAGATTAATAAAGAAGATAAAAATGAGATTATAGAGATGTAAGTGTTATTTTGTTGAAATATTTTTAAAATTGTGTTATTCTATTGTGACAAAAGGAGGTTTGTGTTGAAAAAATATAATGTTTATAAAGAAAATATAGATTTTATTGTTGATGAAACAGTTAAGAATTTAACTGGTAGTAGAACTAAAAAATTAGCTTTAGTAGGCAAAAATAAACTTAAGGCAATGCTAAAATACAATAAGTATGAAGGATGTACTGAATTAGCATCAGAAAAGTTGTCATATGAAATAGCAAAATTTTTAAATTTAAAATGTGCCAGAGTTGAATTGGCTAAGGATAGTAATAATGTGCCAGCAATTTTAAATTATTATTTCTTGAACGATATTGATGAACATATGGATGCTTTATATTTTTTGCGTAAATTAGGAGATAATAGAAAAGAGTATTTAAAACTAGATAATATTATTTTGGCGATTAACTCTATTAATAAAGAAATGTTAGTGGATTTTTTAAAAATTATGGTTTTTGATAGTTTGGTTGGTGAACAAGATAGACATGAAGAAAATTGGGGTATAACGTCGACTGAGAAAGGTGTTGAATTATCACCAATTTATGATAATGGATGTAATCTTTTAAGAGACCAATATGCTAATTTAGATCAATTTCTGAATAATCATTTTAAAATGATAAATTATATAAATAGAAGTACTTGTTTTATATATAATAACAATGGTAAGAAATATAAACATTTTGATTTAATTGATGAATTGCTCTTAAGATTTCATTCAGAAATGAAAACTATAATTAAAAGCTTTGAACGATTAAGTGATAGTTGCATTGAAAATATCGTTAATGCTGTGCCAGATGAATATTTGACAGATAAACACAAACTTTGTATAATTCTTTTTATTGAAGAAAGAAGAAATATATTATTAAGTAAGATAGAAGGTGAATAATTATGGAAAGTTTATTATTAATTTGGAAAGATCCAAAAACAAGAATTAGATATAAAATTGGAAGATTGGAAAAGAATGAAGAAAATTTTATTTTTGAATATGTTGATCCTGAGTTGTCAACTGCTTTAAGAAATAAGTTTACTATTTATCCAGGTTTTCCCGATTTAAATAAAGTTTATGTTGCACCAGATTTGTTTCCTAATATTTCAGGTAGGCTTCCTAATAAAACTAGAAATGATTATATTGAAATTTTGAATTTTTATGATTTAGATAAAAGTGCTAGTGATTTTGAAATCTTGAAAAAAACTAGGGGTAGATTAATTACTGATAATTTTGAATTTGTGCCAGCGTTTAATAAAAATAAATTAGAGTTTGAAGTAGCCGGAACAAGATATAGTAAACAATTGGAAAAGTATAAAAAGTTAATAACTGTTAATTTGGATTTAAGTTTAGAATTAACTAATTATAATGGAGAGCCCGCGATTAAAATTATTACGAATGTTGATAATAAAAAAATTGAACTTGGTTATGTTCCTAGATATTATGCTAAGGAAATTGCAGATTTATTAGAAAATGGTGTTAAATATTCAGCTATGATTAAAAATGTTCGTTTTAATCAATATAATCCAGATGAACATATTACTGCAGTAGTTAAGTTATTATTTGATTAAGCGTTGCTATTTAGTGATGCTTTTTTTGTCTTTTTTTGAAAAATCTTTTGCAAAATTTGTGATTTTTCCCTGAAGTCCTGGAAAAAAATTTTTTGATGGTTAAAAATATTATGTAAAATTATGTAAATGGTGTAATTTAAATTAAATCAAAATGTAAAATAAAGCTTTCAATTTGACGTTTTTGGGTTTTCTTCCTTGCTTAATTAATTATTGTCAAATTTGTGTAAATTGATATGTTTATTTTGATTAATATGTGTTATAGTAATTAATCAAGGAGGTTTATATGCAAGAGGTATATATTAATTTAGATGATTCAGGTAAGCTTTCGGTACATGAAAGTGTTAGTGTTTATGGAGGTATATTGTTTTTATCAAAAAAAGAAAAGGATAAATTTATTACTCAATATAGAAGTATAATTAAAGATATTAAATGTAAATATTGTTCTAATAAGAATAATTGTAATAAAAATTGTCCAGAGATTAAGAATACTAATATTAAAAATAGTGATAAAAGAAGGATAATGAACTATATAAAGAAATACTTTATTATTGGACTTATTATTAATAATGATAAAGTTTATGTACATATTATAAATGATAAAAAAGCCAAAGGAAGGTTCCTTGACTATGGGTTAAGAAGAATGATTAAAGAAGTAATAAATGAACAAATTAAAAAAAATAATATAGATTCGTATAGACCACTTAAAGTTATAATAAATATAGATGAACAAAGTACTAAAAGTAATGGGTATTATAACTTACAGGATGGACTTATGGAAGAGTTAAAATATGGTATTAAGAATTTTAATTATGATAATGTATTTACTCCGATTGTTCATGATAAATTAGATTTACACATTAAATATCAAGATTCTAGTAAGAGTTATTTAGTTCAGGCAGCTGATTTAATATCAGGAACTATTAGAAGAATGGTTTTAAATGAAGATGATGTAAATGAATTTTTAAATTTTAAAATTATTTTGCCATGAAAAAAAGCTACATAATTGCAGCTTTATTCCAGTTAGTATGGTGTACTTACATTACACTTAATTTAAATAAATCATTATCTAACTATCGACCTGACGAGATTTTATCTCCGGTATTGATATAATACTATAAAAGTATTTAGTTGTCAATTGTATTTTTTGTTAATATAGTTTATAATATTAAAAAGAGAGGGAAGTACATGAAATTAATAGTAAATGGTCATAATGTATATATAATTTTGTTAGTTACCTTTTTAACTAGTTTAATATTGGTACCAATTGTTAAAAAAATTGCATTACATGTTGGTGCAATGGATATGCCAAATAAAAGAAAGGTTCATAAAGTTCCGATGCCTAGATTAGGCGGACTTGCCATATATTTTTCGTTTTTACTTGGGTATATCTTATATGGGGAAATTAATACTCAGATGATATCTATTTTAATATCAAGTTTTTTACTTGTTATTGTGGGTATTTTTGATGATATTAAACCTGTTAGAGCAAGATATAAATTAGTGGTTCAAATAATTGCTGCAGCTATTGTAGTTATTTATGGTGAGTTAGCTTTTCATGAAATTTCTTTTTTAGGTTTAAAGTTTTATTTTGCACCATGGTTTAATGACTTTTTAGCTATATTTTTTATAGTAGGTATAACAAATGCTATTAATTTGATTGATGGATTAGATGGACTTGCTAGTGGTATTAGTGCGATATATTTTTTAACAATTGCTATTATTGCTATTATTTTAAATAGATTAGGTGGTTTAGATATTGTTTTATCTTTGATTATGCTTGGAGCAACACTTGGATTTTTAGTTCATAATTTTCCACCAGCAAAGATATTTATGGGAGATACTGGTAGTTTGTTTTTAGGTTTTATGATATCTGTTATTGCTTTACTTGGATATAAAATTACAACATTTACTTCATTAATTGTACCTGTAGTTATTTTAGCAATTCCTATTTTTGATACATTGTTTGCTATTTTAAGAAGATTATTAAAGGGACAAAATATTGGAGAAGCTGATAAAGAACATTTTCATCATCAACTTCTTAAAATGAAGTATAGCCCAACAGCAAGTATTTTAATTATTTATGCAATAGATATATCTTTTGCAACAATATCAATATTTTTTATACTTGGGGATAATCAAATTGCAATTGCTCTATATATCTTGTTGATGATATTACTTATGTTTATTGTTTTAAAAACAGATATATTGTTTGATCATAAAAAGAAAAAAAGAAAATGAGGTAGTAATATGAAAGAGAGAAAAAATGTAAAAAATATAATAGAAAATGTAACTGTTTTCTTTCTTTTTTTATTGCCTTTGTTTAGTACAGTATTTTTATATAATAAAATATCTACCTTGATACAAATTATATTTGTATTTTTATTACTTTTTGTTACATTAATATTATATAAAGATTCTAGAAAGAATATTAAATGGATGATTCTTTATTATGTGTTATGTTTAATTTATCTTGGGGTAAGTTTTTATCATCAAGAGTATTTTAAAAGTTTATTACCTAGTAGTTATGGTTTTAATATAGTTAGTGAATTACTTACGATATTAAAGTTAATTACACCGATTACATTTATTTATTCATTATATTATATAAAATTGCCTTTTAAAAAGTATATGTTGGTATTAAAAGTATGGTGTATATTATTTGCAGGTTCAATAGTTTTAACTAATATATTTAAAATAAGTTTAGGTTCATATAGTGATACATTTATAACTAAGAATATATTTGAATGGAATAAGTATAATTATTATAAATATACCGCTAGTAAAGGTTATTTTATGTATGCTAATCAAGTATCAGCATTATGTATAATATTTTTGTTAATGTTTATATATGATTACTTATATAATAGTAAAAAAAGTATTATATATGTCTTATTAGTTAGTTTAGCTATGCTTATGTTAGGTACTAGAGTATCTACTTTAGGGGGTTTACTTACTTTAGTGTTTGCGATAATATTTTATTTTATTATAAATATTTTTAATAAAATATGTATAAAGAAAAGAATATATATACTGGTAATACCAGTGCTTGGATGGGTTTTATTATTACAAGTAAGTCCATATAATAATAGAAGCATAGAACTTAATAGAAGTATGGATATTGATATAAATAGACATATGGATGATACATCCATAGTAGATGATAAAGCTATAGTTATGGATGATACATCCATGGGTGTAGATAAAACAAAATATGTATATCAAAACTATAATAAAGATTATTTGCCAAAAGTTTTTTTTGAAAAGTATTATCCGATTAAATATGATGAAGAGTTTTGGTATAACTTTGTTAAAAATAATAGTATAGATAAAATTAATTATAGATATATAGAAAAAAGTATAATAAGAAGAGTAGTAGAGGTAAATAATAATGCATTAGATAAATATATTGGTATAAGTAATACAAGAATACAAAATATAGTTAATATAGAAAGTGATTTTATATTACATTATTATGCTTTTGGTATTATTGGAAGTATTATTTTACTTGTTATTTATTTGATATTATTTATTTATGCATTTAATAATTTTGTAAAAATACAAAATTATTATGCATTTACAATGTTATCGTGTGTGGTATTATTTTTATTCTCTGCATTTTTAACCGGTAATATAATTAATTCAATTAATGCAGTATTACCATTTATTTTTGTTGTTAGTGGGGTTATTTATGAAAAGTGAGCGGTTTTATATTTCGTGAAGTTGAATATTGAACGTGACATTTTATTTGAAATTTGATATAATGACATTGTAAGTTGAGAGGTGATTTGAAATGCAAGCGATTATGCTGGCTGCTGGAATGGGTTCCAGACTTGGAAAATATACAAAGGATAATACCAAATGTATGCTAGATGTTTATGGTAAAACTTTACTTGAAAGGGCAATTGATTCTTTATTGAATGCCAATATAAATAAATTAATATTGGTGCTTGGTTATAAAAAAGAAAATGTAAAAAAATATATAAAAGAAACAAAATTAGATGAAAAGATTGAGATTGAATTTATTGATAATGACGTTTATGATAAAACTAATAATATTTATTCTTTATATCTAGCTAAAGATAAACTCATACAAGATGATACTATTTTATTAGAATCTGATTTAATTTATGATGAGTCTATAATTAGTGAGTTAGTTAATTCTAAATATAATGATGCTGCATTGGTTGCAAAATATGAAGAATGGATGGATGGAACTATGGTAACTTTAAATGAAGATAAGGTTATAAGTTCTTTTGTTGAAAAAAATAATTTTGATTATAATGAAGTTAATAGTTATTATAAAACTGTTAATATATATAAATTTAGTAAAGATTTTTGTAAAAGGTTTTATTTGCCTTTTTTAGAGTCTTATATCAAAGCATATGGTCATAATGATTATTATGAATTAGTTTTAAAGGTAATTAGTGGTCTTAAAGATGCAAAGTTATATGGTGTAGTTTTAGATGGAAAAGATTGGTATGAAATTGATGATTGTCAAGATTATGATATTGTTAAAGCAATATTTGCACCAACTACAAAAGAAAAGTTAGAATTATTTCATAAAAGATTTGGAGGTTATTGGAGATTTAATGGAATTAAAGATTATTGTTATTTAGTTAATCCTTATTTTCCAACTAAACAATTAATAAGTAAAATGAAATATTTTTATGAAAATTTATTATTTAATTATCCATCTGGTCAAAAAATTGAGAGAATTATTGCAACTAGATTTTTTGAGAATGTAAGTGATGAAAATATTATTATTGGTAATGGTGCTGCAGAATTGATAAATTTACTTAGAAATGTAGTAGGTAAAAGAATAGCACTTACTATTCCATCTTTTAATGAATATGTTAGATGTTTTCCTAATAGTGAATTTGTTTTTATAAATAGTAAAGATAATGGATATCGTTTATCATTAGAATCTTTAATAAATGTATTAGATGATGTTGATACTTTGGTAGTTATTTCTCCTGATAATCCTAGTGGGTCTCATTTATCTTATGACGAAACAATTAAATTGTTAAATATTGCTAAGCAAAAAGAAAAACAAATTGTTTTTGATGAATCGTTTATAGATTTTGCTAGTGATAACTATACTTTAATTGATGATTCTATTTTAAAAAGATATGAGAATTTAATTGTTATTAAGAGTATTAGTAAATCTTATGGTGTTCCTGGGTTAAGATTGGGAATACTTGCTAGTGGTAATAACGATATTATAAATATAGTAAATAATAATTTACCTGTATGGAATATTAATTCTTTTGCTGAGTATTTTTTGCAAATATTTAATATATATAAAAAAGATTATAAAAATGCTTGTATTAATATAAAAAATGAAAGAGATAGATTTTATAATGAATTAAAAAATATTAAAGAATTATATGTGTATCCATCTGAAGCAAATTATTTTATGATTGAATTGAAAAAAGGAAACTCTTTTGAATTGGCTGAATTTCTTTTAAATAATAAAAAGATTTTAATAAAAGTATTAAATGGTAAAAATGGTTTTGATAGTAAGGAGTATATAAGAATTGCTATTAAAGATAAAGAGGAAAATGATTATTTATTTGATTGTTTAAAAGAATATTTTGGAGTTTAGTTATAATTAGAAAATAATATAAAAATAAATAATGTTTGAACTTTTAGATACAAAGGGTTGATATTTATCAACCTTTTTTGTTATAATATCAATTGAAAGGATTATTGATATGAATAAAGTTATTAACAATTTTAAATATACTTATCATAAGTATGGTTTCTTGTTACAACAATTAGTATCAAGAGATTTTAAAGTTAAATACAAAAGGAGTGTTTTGGGTGTTTTTTGGAGTTTGTTATATCCAGTATTAATGATGGCTGTTATGGCTATAGTTTTTTCCAATGTGTTTAAGTTTTCAACACCGGGGGTTAGTTACTTAGCATATTTACAAATTGGGTTAACATATTTTAATTATTTTAGTGAAGCATCTAATTTAGCTATGAGTAGTGTTGTTGCTAATTTTGGGTTAATTAATAAAGTATATTTACCAAAGTACATATTTCCATTTTCTAAATGTGTCTTTGTAGGTATTAACTTTTTACTTACATTGATTCCTTTGTATGCAGTAATACTTCTTACTGGTACAGGTTTATGTTGGTGGCATTTATTATTACCATTCTCATTCTTATGTTTATTTATGTTTACTGTAGGTATGGGATTTATTTTATCAACAATAGCAGTATTCTTACGTGATATGTTTTATATCTATGGTATTATTATTACAATTTGGACATATTTAACTCCGATTATGTATGATATTAGTATATTAAATCCAACATTTGCATTTGTTTTGAAGTTTAATCCATTATATCAATATATTAATTTTGCTAGAACAATTATCCTTTATCATAATTGTCCAACACTTGGACAATTTGCAGGATGCTTTATCTCAGCTTTAGTAGTATTTGTAATTGGTATTGTTGTGTTTAAGAAAAAACAAGATAAATTTATCTATTATGTTTAAGGGGTGAAGATATGAAAGATAATATAATGATTGAAGTTAATGATGTTTCAATGAGATTTAATTTAGGAATAGAAAAAGGTTTTTCATTGAAACAGGGATTTGTTGATTTGTTTAACAAGGAAAAAAGAAAGAATAAAAAGAAAAATGAATTCTGGGCTTTAAAAGATGTTGACTTTAAAGTTAATAAGGGTGAAGTTGTGGGATTCATTGGATCAAATGGAGCTGGTAAGTCAACACTTTTAAAGGTGGTAGCTGGAGTTATGAAACCAACTAAAGGAAATGTTAGAGCTTATGGTAATATTTGCCCGATGATAGAGCTTGGTGCGGGATTTGATATGGAGCTAACTGCTCGTGAAAATATTTATTTAAATGGGGCAGTAATGGGTTATTCAAAAGAATTAATTGATTCTAAGTTTAATGATATTGTTGAGTTTTCTGAGCTTCATGAATTCTTAGATGTACCAGTTAAGAATTTTTCATCAGGTATGGTTGCAAGGTTAGCATTTTCTGTTGCAACTATCGTTGAACCAGAAATACTTATTGTAGATGAAATATTATCTGTTGGAGATATAGCATTTCAAACAAAAAGTGAAGCTAAGATGAGAAGTATGATTGGGGGAGGAACTACGGTATTATTTGTATCACATTCAATTCAACAAATAAAGAAGATGTGTGATAGAGTTGTATGGATAGAACATGGGGTTGTTCAAAAAATAGGCGGAAAAGCTGTGTGTGATGAATATGTAAAATTTATGGAAAATAGGAGAGAAGTAAAATGAAAATTAAGTTTGGAAATATGATTAAATATAAAAATAATGGATTGTCAAAGTCAATTGATAGTGATGGTGTTGTTATTGAAAATAATACTTTAAGTCATGGTTTTTATGTTAAGCCTAATTTGTATATCGGAAAAGATAAGTTTTTAAAAGTAGAATTTGATGGTGAAGTTATAAAAGGAAATTCTGCTGTATTAACTATATTAAATTCTAAAAGGCAACTAATCGGAGAAATAACTTTAAATGGTCAAGGAATAATTGAATTGCCTTCTAATAAAAAGTTTATTATTGCAATAAAAATATTAGCTAATACTACAGTGAGAATAAATAATGTTAAATATAATTATGTCAGCAGTGATGAAGAAATGATAAAAGATTTTTCTAAATCTGATACTCTTATAATTACTCCATCTTATCCTAGTTTGGAAAATAAATATTTTGGAGCTTTTGTTCATTCTAGAGTTGCAGCGTATCAAAAAGAAAATATGAAATTTGATGTTGCATGTTGTTTTTATTATCAAGGTGTTGTTAAGTATAATTTTGAAGGAGTAAATGTTTTAAAGTTATCTTTTGGTAAGTTGAGGCAATTATTGCAAAGCAAAAAATATAATAGAATTTTAGTACATTTTTTTGATTCAAGATATGCTCAAGTTTTAGATGCAACTGATTTGACTGATACAAAATTATTTTTATGGGTTCATGGTCCTGAAACTTTGTATTGGGATTGGCCGGAGTTTTCAACAAGATATTTTGAGAAAAAATATGAAATAACTGAAACTGACAGAAAAATTTTTGAAAGCAATGATTCATTAATTAAAAGATATAATGAAAAGCCAAATGTGTCTTGGGTTTTTGTTTCTAATTGGATAAAAGAACGTAGTGAGGAACTTATTAATGTTAAATTTAATAATTATTATGTTATTCCTAATCTTGTTGATGATAAAAACTTTAGGTTTGTTCCTAGAAAGCCTGAACATAGAAAGAAAATATTTTTCTTAAGAAGATTTGATAATATTGATAAATATGCTATTGATATTAATATCAGAACTATAGTTGAGTTAAGTAAGAGACCATTTTTTGATGATTTGGAATTTAATATTTATGGTATCGGAGACTTTTATAATCAATTGATAAATCCAGTTAAAAATTTTAAAAATGTTCATTTGTATCCTCAATTTTTATCTCATGAAGAAATTGCTAAAATCCATCAAGAGAATGGAATTGCTTTGTTTGCAACTCGATATGATTCTCAAGGAGTTTCAATGTGTGAAGCTGCTATGTCTGGGATGGTTGTTGTTAGTTCCTTGAATGACGCAATAAAGGAATTTTTGCCTAATGATAAAAATATTTTGGCTCCAACAGAAGATTATGTGAAATATGCTGATATTATTGAAAGACTTTATTATAATCCAGATGAATTTTGTAAATTAAGTCAAGAATGTCATGATAAAGTTTATAGTAAATGTTCGTTTAATGAAACTGTAAATAAAGAAATTGAATTGTTTAAAAATAATACCGATTATTTTAAGTTTGAACCTGTTAGTCAAAGTCAGCCTGTATTATCCATAATTATTCCTTCTTATAATGTTTCAAAGTATATTACTAATACTGTTTCTTCATTAGTAAATCAAACTAATGCTGATAAATTAGAAATATTAATTGTTAATGATGGTTCAAAGGATAATACAAAAGAAGTTGCTGAATCAATAATTAAAAGATTTACTACTTCAAAAAAACCAATTATTAAATTGATTGACAAGGAAAATGGTGGACATGGTTCTACTATTAATGTTGGAATAAGGAAAGCTACAGGTAAATATGTTAGAGTAATTGATGGGGATGATTGGGTAAATAGTGTTGATTTTCAAAAACTAATTGATATATTAAAAACTGAAGATTCTGATATTATAATTACTAATTATTGCGAAGATCACGCCGATAGTAACATTTTGATTCCTAAAAGATTATATGATTTTATGATACCTGGAAAGAAATATGATTTTGAAGACTTATGCGATGAATATTATGGCTTTAAGGAATGGGGACCAATTTTGGCAACTGCTAATTTTAAAACAAAAATGTTACAAGAACTCGATTTTAAGTTAACAGAAAAATGTTTTTATGTTGATATGGAATTTAATTTATATAGTATTTTAAATGCTAATACTATAACTTATTATGATTTGGATATTTATAGATATTATATAGGTAGAGTTGGTCAATCAGTTAGTTATGAATCTTTTATTAAAAACAGATTTCAACACGAAAAAGTTCTATTAAACATGATTAATTTAGTAAATACTAAGGAAATTAGTCAAGCAAAGAAAGATTATATTAATAGATTATTGATTATGCCGATGTTAAAATCACATTATATAATTTTAGCTGAGTATGTTAAAAAAGGAAAAGAGTTTAAAAAATTTGATAAAATTATAAAACAATATCCAGTTTATTACAATGATAAAAATATAGTCACAAGATTTATAACTCTTAACAGAAAAACTAATGGTTATTTAATTAAAATTTCACCTTTTTTAAAGAAAATAAATCAATTTATTAAGAGGAGATTCAAATGAAAAAAGTAAAAAATTTAATTATAGGTGCCGGTATATCTGGTTTAACTTATGCAAATTATTGTAATGGAGATTATTTAATTGTTGAAAAAGAAAGTGAAGTAGGGGGTTATTGTAATACTCACTATGTAAAAGATTATATCTGGGATTATGCTGGACATTTCTTTCACTTTAAAACAGATGAATTTAAGAAAAAATTTATTGATAGTTTGGATAAAGATGATTTTGTTACTCAAGATAAAAAAACATATATTTATTTTGATAACGCTTTAGTTGATTATCCATTTCAAACAAATATCCATGAATTATCTAAAGATAAATTCATAGATTGTTTATATGATTTATTTAATAAAGAAGAAAAAGATGTTTATGATAATTTCTTAGATATGTTATATGGAAAGTTTGGTAAATCTATTACTGAAATGTTTTTAAAACCATACAATGAAAAATTATATGCTTGTGATTTAACTAAGTTAGATAAAGATGCAATGGGAAGATTTTTTCCTTATGCTGATATAAAAGCTATTATTAATAATATGAAGGATTCTAAAAATACTTCATATAATAATACTTTTATGTATCCGAAGAGGGGTGCTCAAGTAATAATTGATATATTAATGGAAAATGTTAATAAAGATAATATATTACTTAATACTATGGTAGAAAAAATAGATTTAGAAAAACATGAAGCTAAACTTAATAATGGAGAAGTTGTAGTGTTTGATAATTTAATTAATACTTCACCATTTAATACTTTCTTAAAATTAACTAATAATTTAGAATATAATGAACTTAGTGATAGATTAACTTATAATAAGGTATTGGTATTTAATTTAGGTTTTAATAAAAAATCTAAATATAATAAAGAACACTGGATTTATTTTCCAGATAAAGATATTAATTTTTACAGAATTGGTTTTTATGACAATATATTAAATTCTGATAAGTTAAGTATGTATATTGAAATTGGTTATCCAAAGAATGCTGTGATAAATAAAGAAGAAATTGATGATGAATTAAATAAGACATTAAAGAACTTAAAAAAAGTTGGTGTTATTGATGATTCATTTGAATTAGTTGCTCATGAAAGTATTGTTATGAATCCAGCGTATGTACATATTGATACAGAAAATGATAAATTAGTTAGAAAAATAATGAATGATTTAAGTGAAAATAATATTTATAGTATTGGTAGATATGGTGCATGGACTTATTGCTCAATGGAAGATTGCATGTTAGAAGCTAAAAATTTATCTGAAAAAATATAAAGAAAGGAATGTTTTATCCTTATGTTAAAAAAGTTTAAAAGATTTATTAGTAATTGTAGTGATTTTGTTAATGTATATTCAAAAAGAATAGATGAGATAAGTAAAGAAGTAAATTTTTTGTCTAATGAATATAGAAATGTTGAAAGTAATATTAAAGATGATTTATTAAAGATTGATGAAAAAATTGTTAATTTGGATTATAAAATTAGTTCTTTATTATCTAGTTTAGATTGTGTTAATTTAGAATACTTAAATTTAGATAATTGTGTTTCAAAAAATAAAGTGTTGATTGTTGGATTTTATGGTGCTCCTAATTTAGGGGATGAATTAATGTTACTGACAATACTAAATAAACTTTCATCTTTTGATAATATTTTAGATATAACAGTAATGATGTCTGAAAATTATAATTTTGATATTACTGGTTATCCAAAATGTAAAATTATTCATTATCCTAAAAATATTATTGATATTAACACATTAGCTAATTATTATGATACTGTAATATTTGGTGGTGGTGCACTACTTGATGATGCAGATTATAGTTTAAATAGTAATATGTTATCATTGGGAACAACACTTATTAATTTAGCGTATAGGATGATAACTTGTAAAAAGAAGGTTATACTTTATGGGTTAAGTTCTAGTTATGAACTTAATAATAAAGAATACATTAGAAAGCTTAATTATGTTGCAAGTAATGCTAGTTATTTTTCTTTGAGGGATACTAATAGTTTAAATGTTTTAAAAAAATATGGTATTAATACTGATAAAATAAAAATAGTTCATGATTTGGTTTATTCACTTGATTATTATAAATATAATAAAACTTTTATGAAATATTCTTATATAAAAGTCGGCTTGATTTATGTTTGTAATGAAAATAATTATGATAAGTTATGTGAATTAACAAAAGCTGTTGTAAAATACTTTAAAGATAATAAAAAAGATTATAAAATAGTTATGATACCATTTTATGAATATTTAAATAATGATTCAAATTATTATAAAAAAATTATTGATTGCTTAAGTGATAAAAATATTGAAGTGTTGGAGTATACAAATAATGTTGATGAAATATTTAATACTATTTCTGGTTTGGATGTATGTATAAGTATGAGGTATCATGGTACACTTATTTCTAATGCATTAGGAGTTCCAACATTAAATTTGTTATATGATATTCATAGACATTACAAAAATAAAATTGATTATTTATATGAGAATTATGGTTATAAAAACTATCAAGTAAATTATTCTTCAGCAAATAGTGAATCTTTTATTAATACTTTTGATGAACTGTGTAAACAACAGCGAAGTAAATCATTAAGTAAGCAGATTAATATAGAAGCTAATAAACAAATAGATGATGTAATTAATGAATTTGTTCTAAAGGAAGGTAAGGTGGATTAATGAAAAATATATTTGTTACTGGATGCACAGGTTATATTGGAAGTCATACTTGTGTTGAATTGTTAGATGGAAATTATAATGTTATTGGTTTAGATAATTTTAGTAATAGTAAAAGAAGTGTTCTTGATAATATAACTAAGATTACTGGAAAGTCCATTAATTTTTATGAAGGTAATATGCTTGATAAAGAATTACTTGATAAAATATTTAGTGAAAATGAAATAGATGCTGTTATTGATTTTGCTGCATTTAAATCTGTTGGAGATAGTGTAAGTAAACCAATTGAATATTATATTAATAATGTTAGTAGTGTTTTAACATTATTAAGCGTTATGAAAAATCATAACGTTAAAACTTTAGTATTTAGTAGTAGTGCAACAGTTTATGGAGATTCTAAAATAATGCCAATTACTGAAGAATGTAAAATTGGTGGAACTACTAATCCATATGGAACAAGTAAGTTATATTGTGAAGGAATATTACAAGATTTATATAAGTCTGATAATGATTGGAATATTTGTATATTTAGATATTTTAATCCAGTTGGAGCTCATAAATCTGGTTTAATTGGAGAAGAACCTAATGGTATTCCAGCTAACTTAATGCCTTTTATTTCTAAAGTTGCAACAAAAGAATTAGAAATTTTAAGTGTATTTGGAAATGATTATGATACACCAGATGGTACTGGAGTAAGAGATTATATCCATGTAGTTGATTTAGCAAAAGCTCATGTTAAAGGAATTGAAAGATTAGATATGGATAAAAAGGGAATGCATATTTATAATCTTGGTACTGGAAAAGGATATAGTGTTTTAGAAATGATTAAAGCTTTTGAAAGTGCTAATGGTGTAGAAGTTCCTTATAAGATTGTTGGAAGAAGACCTGGGGATATTGCTACATGTTATGCTGATCCATCAAAGGCAGAAAGAGAACTTAATTGGAAAGCTGAATTAGGTTTAAAAGATATGTGTAGAGATGCTTATAATTTTACAAGGAGATTGTTAAAATGATTAAAGTAATGAGTATATTTGGAACTAGACCTGAAGCTATAAAAATGGCTCCACTAGTTAAAGAATTAGAAAAATGCGAAAATATAGAAAGTATAGTTTGTGTAACAGCACAACATAGAGAAATGTTAGATCAAGTTCTTGAAACATTTGCTATTAAACCTGATTATGATTTAAATATTATGAAACAAGGTCAAACACTTGGTGATGTTACAACTAGAGCATTAACTGGTTTAGAAGATGTTATTAAAGAAGCAAGACCTGATATTGTATTGGTTCATGGAGATACCACTACAACATTTGCTGGTGCTTTAGCTGCTTTTTATAATCAAGTTGCAATAGGTCATGTTGAAGCTGGTCTTAGAACTGATAATAAATATTCACCATATCCAGAAGAAATGAATAGACAAATGGTTGATAGATTAAGTGATATGTATTTTGCACCAACAGAAATTAGTAAAAACAATTTATTAAAAGAAAATATTAATGAAAGTAAAATATATATTACAGGAAATACTGCTATTGATGCAATGAGTACAACTGTTGATAAAAATTATACACATAAAGAACTTGAATGGATTAAACCAGGTGAGAGAATGATTTTGCTTACTGCTCATAGAAGAGAAAATTTAGGTGAACCAATGCGTCACATATTTAGAGCAATAAAAAGGATTGTTGATGAATTTGATGATGTTAAAGTTATTTATCCGATTCATATGAATCCAAAAGTACGTGAAGTTGCTAATGAAGTATTTGATGGAGATGATAAAGTTAAATTAATTGAACCACTTGAAGTATTTGATTTTCATAATTTTCAAAATAAATCTTACATTATCCTAACTGATAGCGGAGGAATTCAAGAAGAAGCTCCGAGTTTGGGTAAACCAGTATTAGTTTTAAGAGATACAACAGAAAGACCTGAAGGTATTAGTGCTGGTACTTTAAAACTAGTTGGTACTGATGAAGATATAATTTATGAAGAAACAAAAAGACTTCTTACTGATAGTAAGGAATATGAAAGAATGAGTAAAGCATCTAATCCATATGGTGATGGTCATGCAAGTGAAAGAATTGTTGATGCTATAGTTGAATATTTTAATGAAAAATAATAGATTTATCTACATTGTATTAGTTATTGGAATTATTACTTTCTTTATATCTAAATTGTTTTTTTCTATTTGTGTTATTCATGGAGATTCAATGAAGCCAACATTAAATGATAAAAGTTTGGTTATTGAAACAAAAATTGTTAAAAGAATAACTAATGGTGATATAATTGTAATTAAGAAGAATAATATAAAAATCATTAAAAGAATAATTGGTATTCCAGGAGACAAGGTTGTAATAAAAGATAATTATGTATTTGTAAATGATATAAAATATGATGATTTTATTACAACTTTTGCTGGAATTTTAGATAAAGAAATTATTCTTGGGGATGATGAATATATAGTTTTAGGTGATAATAGAAAAGAAAGTATAGATAGTAGATATGAAGAAATTGGTATTATAAAAAGAGATGAAATAATTGGAAAAATAATTTGAATTTATAGGAAAGAAGCGTGTATTTATGAAAGAAAAATTAAGTTTTAAAGAGTTTAGTGTTAGTTTAATAATGTTTTTTACTTTTGCATTTATGTTATTTATTTATGAACCAATAGTTGCTTATTCATCAAATGTTAATGATTATTGGTTTAATTTTAAGACATTAGTTTTAAATAATTTATTGATTTTTATTGGAGTTTTATTGTCTTTTTCTGTATTATCATTTATTATTTATTTTGTAAGTAAAAAATTTAAAAAAGACATTGTTTATAAGATTTATTTAATGATTGTATTTATTATATTTATTGCTACATATATTCAAGGAAATTATTTGGCTGGGTCTCTTCCAACTTTGGATGGTTCACCTATTATATGGAGTAATTATACTAAACAAGGTTTAATTTCTATTGGAATGTGGTTAGTATTAATAGTTATTAATATAATTTTGTATAAAAAATTAAGTAAAGAATATATGTCTATAGTTAAATATGTTTCTTTAGCAGTATTTGCTATGTTATCAGTAAGTTTGGTTAGTATTTTGCTAACTAATAAAGAGATTTATGTTGAAAAGGGAAGTTATACTTCTACTAATTTAAATATTAATAATTTATCTAAAAATAAAAATTTTTTAATTTTATTAACCGATTGTGTTGATCAAAAAGATTTTACAGAAGTTATTAAATCTACAAAATCAGAAAATGTTTTTGAGAATTTTACATATTATCCAGATACATTATCTACTTATGGGTTTACTAGAGACTCTGTTCCATATATTTTTTCAGGGATTTGGTATGAAGCTAAAACTACTTATGCGGAACATTATTTGTATGCTTTTGATAATTCTAAATTATTCCATACTTTGAAGGATAAAAATTACGATTTAAATATTTATGACGAAGAATTATGGATTTTTAACAATGATACTTATGATATTAAAAATGTAAAAAAAATAAATTCAAACATCAAATTTATCCCTTTTATAAAACAAGAATTAAAATATATTTTATTTAAGTATCTTCCTTTTCAATTGAAAAGGTTTTCCAAAATTGAAACATTAGATTATTCATTATGTAAAAAGGAAATTGATAAAAATACCGACAATAGAGTATTTACATGGTTAGATATGGTTGATTATGAATTGATTAATGATGTGACTTTACAAGATAATAATTATTTTCAATTTTTACATATTGAAGGTGGTCATTACCCTTTTAATTTAAATAAGGATATGGAAAGTATTGAAAATGGTACTTATCACGATAAATTGGAAGCTACTATTACTTTTATTGATAAATATTTAAAGAGAATAAAGGAAAGCGGTCAATATGATAATACTGCTATAATTATTTTGTCAGATCATGGTTTTAATGGCTATGAACATGTAGGAAGACAAAATCCTATTCTTTTTATCAAAGGTTTTAATGAAAAACATGATTTAAAGGTGTCTGATAAAAAAGTTTCTTTTGAAGATTTAAATGAAATATATATGGATTTACTAGATGGAAAACAAAGTAATGAAATGTTGAAAAATATTCAAAAGAATCGAGTTAGAAGATATTTGTATTATAAAGATTATGATAAAATGTCTGAACAATTATTAGATGGTCATGCCTGGGAAACTGATAAATTAAAAAATACTGGAAAGAAATATGAAAGGTGATTTAAATGTTAGTTGATGTTTTAGGATTTATAATGTCGTTTTTATATAATTTGTGTAAAAACTATGGGGTGGCAATAATATTATTTACTTTATTTAGTAAGATAGTATTATTACCAATTAGTATTTGGGTTCAAAAAAATTCTATTAAAATGGTAAAAATGCAACCTGACATTAATAAAATAAAAATAAATTATTTTGGAGATAAAGATAAGATTGCTGAAGAAACTGCAGCATTATATAAGAAAGAAAAATATAATGCTTTAGTATCTTTAGTTCCCCTTATTGTACAAATTATTTTATTACTTGGTTTAGTTGAAGTAATTAATAAACCATTAACACATATTTTGGATGTTCCTGAAAATGTTGTTACACAATATGAAAATATCTATTTAGATAATAATAAGGATGTTGATAGTGAAGCGTCTTCATTAGAATTAATGGTTGTTAATGATATTAAAAATGGAAATGCCAATAGTTATAAAAGCATTGATGGATATGAAGATGTAAATAAAAAAATAATTGATTTTAATTTGATGTTTTGCGGAATGGATATGAGTTGGATTGCTCAATATGAAGGTGGAATAGCTATATTAATTCCAATTATTGCAGGTCTTAGTGCTTTAATTATGTGTATTGGTCAAAACAAAATGAATGTATTACAATCTGAACAATCTAAAGCTAATAAATGGGGTATGTTAATATTTTCTGTTTTATTATCACTATACTTAGGTTATTTTGTACCTGCTGGTGTTGCATTATATTGGACATTTAGTAATTTATTTGCAGTATTAAATCAATGGTTGTTAAATATATGGATAAATCCTAAAAAGTTTGTTAATTTTGAAGAATTAGAAAAAGGACAAAAAGAATTAAAAGCTTTGATGAGTTTAGATAAAAAGAAAAAAAGAACTAAAGAACAAATAAAAAAAGAAAAAGAAGATTATAAAAGATTCTTTAAAATAGCAAATAAACATTTAGTTTTTTATTCTGAAAGTAATGGTTTTTATAAATATTATAAATCTATTATTGAATATTTATTGGAACATACAAATATTATAATACATTATATTACTAGTGATTATAATGATAATATATTTAATATGGCTAAAGATAATAATCATATTAAAGCTTATTATATTGAAGAAAAAAAATTAATTACTTTAATGATGAAAATGGATGCTGATGTTGTAGTTATGACAATGCCTGATTTGGAAAATTATCATATTAAAAGAAGTTATGTAAGAGATGATATTACATATGTTTATATACCTCATGGTGTAGATAGTATTAATTTAACTCAAAGATATAAATCTATTAATGCATATGATGTATTTTTGGCAAGTGGAAAATATCAAAGAGAAGAAGCTGAAGCTACATTTAAGTTGTTTAAATTAGATAGAAAAATTGTAGATTATGGATATTGTTTATTAGATGATATGTTGAAAAACTATAAAGAAAAGAAAAATAATTCTAAGAGAAAATCTATATTAATAGCACCATCATGGCAAAAAGATAATATATGTGATTTGTGTTTAGATGAATTAATTAGTGAATTACTTAAGAATAAAGATTATGATATAATTGTTAGACCACATCCACAAGAAGTAAGACATAAAAAAGAAAAATTTGAAAAATTAAAAGAAAAGTATAAAGATAATAAACAAATTTATATTCAAACAGATTTTTCAAGTAATAATTCTATATTGGATGCTGATTTATTAATTACAGATTGGTCTGGGATAGCGTATGAATATGCGTTTACTACTAAAAAACCAGTATTGTTTATTAATACCCCTATGAAGATAATGAATCCTCATTATAAGGATATAAAAATAGAACCTTATACAATATGGTCTAGAGAAGTAATTGGTAAATCAATAGCACCAGATAAATTAAAAGAAGTTAATAAAGTTGTTAAGAGTTTAATTGGTAATAAAGAATATACTAAAAAAATTACTGATTTGTTAAATGATAGTATTTATAATATTGGAAGTTCTGGCGAAGCTGGAGCAAAATGTATTATAGAATGTATTCAAGAAAGAATTGAGGAAAGGAGTAAAAATGAAGAAAAGTAGTAAAGTTATAGTTGCTTTATTCTTTGCAGTATCTTTTATGCTTTTATATAGTGATAATGCACTTGCATATATTGATCCATCTGTTATGACATATGCTATTCAAGCAATAGCTGGCATAGCAATTGCCATTGGAGCTTTTGTAGGTATTTACTTTAGAAAAGTTAAAAAGAAAGTTGGTAAAAAATTAGGTATTGATGAAAATAAGAATAAAGAAGTAGAATCTGATAAAATAGAAATTAAGAAGTAATGAAGAAATTCATTGCTTTTTTATATTCCTTTCACTTTTTATTAATTTTATTGTATTTAATTGCTTTACCATGTTATAATAATGTTGTATAAATGAAAGGATTAAATATGAATAAGTTAAAGAAATTATGTAATCATGTTAAAGAATATGGTTTGGTTAAAACTATTAAATGGGTTTATAAATATATTGCATTAAAAATAAATCATTTAAGTGTTAAGAATATTGATTTTGTTGATGTAGAAAATGATAGTGATAGTAAAGAATTTGGTTATCTAAAAGAATTACCAAATATATTTATTGTTGCAAGTATTCCATATTATGATATTGGAGCTGGTCAAAGATGTTCTCAACTAGCAAAGACTTTCAATAAAATGGGGTATAATGTTAATTATTTATATGCTTATAAGTCTAGTGAAAATACTAAATTTAGTATTGAGATGCCTATGTCTAGTCATATATTTATTGACGATAAAATAATAGATAATATTAAAGATAAAGTACATGAAAATGATTTGTTTATATTTGAGTCACCATGTAATAAATTTAGCAAAGTATTAGATTATGCTATTAACTCTAAATGTAATATTGTTTATGAAAGTATTGATAATTGGGAAACTAGTTTAGGTAATGGAATATATGATGAAGATATGTTATATAGACTTCTTGCAAATGCAAGAGTGGTGGTTGGTACTGCAAAATACTTGGTTGAACAATTAAATGGTTATTTAAAAAAATATAAGATTAAAAATAAGAAAGTGTTGTATTTACCTAATGCAGTAGATGAAGAATTGTTTTGTGGACTAAGAGAAATGGTTAAACCAAAGGACTTAGTGGTTGGTAAAAAAACATTATTATATTATGGTTCATTATGGGGTAGTTGGTTTGATTGGGATTTACTTAATAACTTAGCTAAAAATAATCCTGAATATTCAATTAATTTAATAGGAGATTATTCTAGAGTTTTAGATAAAGATAAATGTCCAGATAATATTCATTTTCTAGGATTAAAAAAACAATATGAATTGCCTGCTTATTTAAAGTATGTTGATTTTTCATTTATTCCTTTTAAGACTGGAGAAATATCTGATTATGTTTCACCATTAAAAGTATTTGAATATATATCTATGTATACTTGTGTTATATCAACATATTTACCTGATATAAGTAATTATCCGAATTGTTATTTTGGTAATACTTATAAAGAATGGGAAAGTATTATAAATAAAGATGTTAAAGTAGATAGAGAAGCTGCAGATAATTTTGTTAATGATAATACTTGGTTTAATAGAGTAGATACTTTAATAGATAATGTATACAATAATAAATCAATATTAAAGGATAATTTGTCAATTGTTATATTAAATTATAATAATAAAGATATTATATTTAAATCAATTAATTCATTACTTAAATATAATGAATTATATAATTATGAGATAATTGTTGTTGATAATAAAAGTAGTGATGGTTCATATGAATTATTAAATAATAAATATGGCAATAAAATTAAGTTATATAAGAATACTAAGAATGGATGTTCAAGTGGAAGAAATTTAGGTGTAAGTAAATCTAATAAAGAATATATATTATTTTTAGATAGTGATCAATGGGCAACAAATAAGTATTTTTTACATCCTTATGAGAGATTACTAAAACATGATGATATTGGTTTAATTGGTTGGGCAGCAGGTTTTTTCAATGATTCTGGTATTTCATATTATGTTGTTGATAATTTTCCTTATAGATATATGCCTCAGAATATGTTAGCTAGAAGTGATATAAGTTATTTAGGTAGTGGAGGTATGCTTATTAAAAGAGATTTATTTAAAAAAATAAATGGGTTTGATGAACTCTATGATCCGACTTGTTATGAGGATACTGATTTATCTTTGAAAGTATTAAATGAAGGTAAAAAAATAGTATACTGTCCATATCTTGGAATTATTCATTTGCCTCATCAAACAACAAAAGATGGTACAGATGCTCACACTAAGATATTACTTGAAAAAAGAGAATATTTTAAAAATAAATGGATGGATAAAAATCCTGATTTATTAAAAAGATGTATTAAGTAGGTGACTTATGAAAGATAAAATATCTAAGTTAATTTCTGTTTATAAAAAAGATGGATTTAAAGTATTTTTTAAGAAGTGTTGTAATTATATTAATTCTAATTATTTTGATAAAGTTAGTTTAAAAGTATTATTTAATAGGGGTAAATATAAAGATATAATACATGATATATTAAATAATAGTAATTATGATAGAATTATTATATGGAGAAGTACTTTTGGGTATAATGTACCTCTTTTTCAAAGACCTCAGCATATTGCTAATAATTTAGCAAAAAATAGATGTTTAGTATTTTATGAGGTTACAACGATGACTGATAAAGTTAAGTTAATGGAAAAATTAAATGATAATTTATATTTATTTAATTTTAATAATAGGTTACTTAGTAAAATATTAAATGAAGAGATAATAAATAAAGGTATGCCAAGGTATGTTGAAATATATTCAACTGATTGGAAGATGTCTATAAATGAATTATTTAATTATTTAGATAATGGATATAAGTTAATATATGAGTATATTGATCATTTGTCAGCAGAATTATCTGGGACGAAAAACTTACCTAAGAATATTTTAGATAAATATAATTATGTAATGGAACATGATAATACTTATGTAGTTGCAACTGCGGATGCATTAATGGATGAAGTAATAAAAAGAAGAGGTAAAAAGAATTTAGTTTATTCAAGTAATGGAGTAGATTATAACTTTTTTAAAAGTTTTGATGAAGAGTTTAGTTTTGATGCGGACTTTAATAAAGTATTGAGTATAGGTAAACCAATTGTCATGTATTATGGTGCTTTAGCAAATTGGGTAGATTATGATTTAATTAAGTCTTTAGCTAAAACAAATAAATATAGTATTGTCTTATTTGGTGTTAAATATGATTCATCTTTTGATGATAATTTAAAAAGTGTTAATAATGTCTTCTTTCTAGGAAAGAGAGATTATAAGGTGTTAAAAAATTATGCAAGATGTGCAGATGTACTTATGATACCATTTAAAATAAATGATATTACTAAGAGTACTAGCCCAGTTAAAATATTTGAATATATGGCACTTCATAAACCAATTGTTACAACTAATATGCCTGAGTGTAGAAAGTATAGAAGTGTTATGATTGGACATGATAAGAAAGAATTTATTGAACTTATTGCTAAAGCAATGGACATGAGGGTAGATTCTAATTATATTAAATTGTTAGATAAAGAAGCTTTAGAAAATGATTGGAGTAAGAAAGCTAAAGCAATAGTTGATATGATAAAGAAAGATGAGTAAGAATGAAAGAATATATAAATAAGTTATATAAGGGTAGTAAAGAGACATATTTTAAAGAAATGGACTTATGGTTAAGTGGTGGCAATAAAAAGATTATTGTTACTGTTAATCCTGAAACTTTGATGTTAAGTGAAAAAAATGATAATTTAAAGAAATTAATGGATAGTAAGTGTGTTTCATTAGTTCCAGATGGTATCGCAGTAGTTAAAGCAAGTAAATGGGTTAAATCACCAGTATTAGAAAGAATTACTGGTATTGAAATAAGTGAAGAATTATTGACCTTAACAAATAAAAATAAGTATTCATTATATTTGTTAGGAGCTAAAGAAGAAGTTGTTAGTAGTTTAGTTGATAAAATAAAAGTGGAATATCCATCTATTAAATTGCTTGGTTTTTCGAATGGTTATGTTAAAAATTTGGATAAAGAAATGGAAAAAATATCTAAGTTAGAACCTGATATATTACTTATAGCACTGGGTATACCTATGCAAGAAGAATTAATATATAGACATATGAATGAATTTAATAAAGGTATTATTGTAGGCGTAGGTGGGTCATTTGATGTTTTAAGTGGCACTAAGAAAAGAGCACCGAAGATATTTATTAAATTAAATTTAGAATGGTTATATAGAATTATAAAAGAACCAAGTAGGTTAAAGAGATTTTGGAATAGTAATGTTAAATTTATTTTTAAAGTTAGAAAAGAAAAATAGAATCAGAAGAAAATTCTGATTTTATATTGACAAAAAACACGAACATAGGTTATAATATAGTTACTTTAAAAAAAGAATGATTTTAATAGAAAATTTATATAGAAAATGATATAATTAAATAACTAAATACTTTAGGAGGTGTCATAAATGGAAACAAAAAAATTTAAAATATTAAGTTTATTTGCTGGAGCAGGTGGTCTTGATTTAGGTTTTGAAAAAGCTGGATTTGATATTGTTTATGCTAATGAATATGATAAATCAATTTGGGAAACTTATGAGAAAAATCATAAGACTCCATTAGATCATAGAGATATAAGAAAAATTTCATCTGATGAGTTACCTGATTGTGACGGGATAATTGGAGGTCCTCCTTGTCAAAGTTGGAGTGAAGCTGGTTCTCTTAGAGGTATTAATGATTCTCGTGGGCAATTGTTTTATGATTTTATTAGAATTTTAAAAGATAAAAAGCCTAAATTTTTTGTGGCTGAAAATGTTTCCGGTATGCTATCTAAAAGACATCAAGAAGCCGTTGATAGATTTATAAAATTATTTGAAGAAGCTGGTTATGAGATGCATATGAAATTATTAAATGCAAATGATTATGGTGTTCCTCAAGATAGGTTAAGAGTTTTTTATGTTGGTTTTAGAAAAGATTTAAATGTGGATTTTGATTTTCCTGAACCTTTAAAAGAAAAGCCTACTTTGAGAGATGCAATTTATGATATTAAAGATTCTGCAATACCTGCAGTTTTAAAATCTAAAACTAATGGGGATAATTGTATTATACCTAATCATGAATATATGACCGGTTCTTTTTCTTCAATTTATATGTCTAGAAATAGAGTAAGAAGTTGGGATGAACCATCATTTACCATTCAAGCCGGAGGAAGACACGCACCAATTCATCCTCAAGCACCTAAGATGGTTGAGGTTGAAAAAAATAAAAGGATTTTTGTACCTGGTAAAGAGCATTTATATCGAAGATTGTCTGTTAGAGAATGTGCCAGAATTCAGACATTTCCAGATAACTTTATCTTTTATTACACTGATGTTTCTGCTGGTTACAAAATGATAGGTAATGCAGTTCCAGTTAATTTAGCTAAAGCAGTGGGAAATCAAATAAGAAAAAGTTTGGAGGTTTTGGAAAATGAAAAGTAATATTTTAAAAATGATTAATAATATTTCATTATATGGTTCTAATGAAATAATAAGAGATTATGTTGGAAACAATAGAGCAAATAATGAAGGAAATGCTTTAGAACTATTTGTTAAAGATGCATTTTGTAATTCATTTGGTTTAGAGGATGAAGAAGCGAAGAAAAAATATAATGAAGTTTTTTCTTATATAGGAAATAATAAAAATCCACCAGATGCTATTATTAGAAATGGTGATGCAATTGAAGTAAAGAAAAATAATCAAAGTAATAAAGTTCAATTAAATAGTTCTTATCCTTCAAAAAAATTAAATAATAATTCAATGATGATTAACAAAAGATGTAGGGAGTGTGAAGGCGTAAATGGTTGGACTGAAAAAGATTTAGTTTATTTTGTTGGAGAACTTGGTAACAATAAGCTTAAATATTTAACCATTACCTATGGTGATTGTTTTGCTGCAAATGAGGATGTTTATTTTAGTGTTAAAAATACCATTAAAGAAAAAGTTAATGGTATAGAAGGTTTTACATTTGAGGAAACAAATGAGCTTGGTAAAATTAATAATATAGATAAGCTATCGATTACTGATTTAAGAATTAGAGGGATGTGGATTATGGATAATCCCCGTTCAATATTTAGTTATGTTTTAGATGAATATAATAATGTTCTTAGTGATATGAATGTATTTTTAATTATGCTGACAGAAAAATATAATTCTTTTTCTAGTGAAGATAGAGCATTGGTTGAACAAAATAATTTGTTACACATACATGATATTAGAATCAAAAATCCTGATAACCCTGAAGATATGATGGATGCAAAACTAATTTGTTATTATTTATAATTTTATATAAATACCAAAATTTCACATTTAGACTTGATTATTTATCTATTTACCTTTATAATAAAATTATAGAGATATAAATGTTTAATATATATTCTATAGAAAATTGGAGGATTTAAATGGATAATATTTTATTTCCCATTTTATCCCTTATAATTGGAATTTTGGTAGGAAGCATTGCTGTTTGGGTGGCATTTAATATTAAAGCTTCCAAAGCCATTAAAAACGCTAATAAATTTATAGAAGATGCTAAAAAAGAAGCAGAAAAGAACAAAAGAGATACATTATTAGAATTAAAACAAGAAACACATCGTCTTCGTCAAGAAGCCGAAGCTGAAATTAAAAATAGAAAAGCTGAAGCATTACAAGCTGAAGATAGACTATTAAGTAGAGAATCTAATCTCGATAAGAGGGAAGAAATGCTTCAAAATAGGGATAATGTGTTACAAGAAAAAGAAAATGATTTATTAGCTAAACAAAAAAAATTACAAGAAAAAGAGGACAAAATGGATGCATTAATTAAAGATGAATTAGTGCAACTTGAAAAAATTGCTGGTTATAGCAAAGAAAAGGCACGTGCTTTAATTATGGAACGTGTTGAAAGTGATATGGAATTAGAAATTACTAATTATATCAAAGATGAAGAAAGAAAGGCAAAACTTGAGGCTCATGAAATTGCTAAACAACTTATTGTAAGTAGTATGGAAAGATATGCTGATGATGTTGTTGGAACCCAAACTGTGAGTACGATTGATTTGCCAAATGATGATATGAAAGGAAGACTAATTGGTAGAGAAGGTAGAAATATCAGAACTATTGAATCAGTTACAGGAGTTGATTTAATTATTGATGATACTCCGGAAGCAATAAGTTTATCATCATTTGATCCACTTCGAAGAGAAATAGCAAAGATTACTATTGAAACATTAATTAAGGATGGAAGAATTCATCCTGGTAGAATTGAAGAAGTGTATGATAAAACTGTAAAGGATGTAAATGCTAGAATCATTCAAATAGGTAATCAAACAATAAATGACTTAGGTATTACTAAGATGGATCCTGAATTGGTTACATTAATTGGTAAACTTAATTTTAGAACTAGTTATGGTCAAAATGCATTGAAGCATTCAATTGAAGTTGCTAATCTTTGTGGACTTATGGCTGCAGAGCTTGGTGAAAATGTAACACTTGCTAAAAGAGCTGGATTATTACATGATATTGGTAAATCAATAGACTTTGAAGTTGAAGGTAGTCATGTTGAAATTGGTTTAGAATTTGCTAAACGTCATCATGAACCTGAAGTTGTACTTGATGCTATTGCTTCACATCATGGTGATACAGATGCTAAATCAGTTATTGCGGTTTTAGTTGCTATTGCCGATACATTATCTGCAGCTAGACCTGGTGCTAGAAATGATTCATTAGAAAACTATATAAAGAGACTTGAACAACTTGAAGAAATAGGTAATTCTTATGATGGTGTTGAAAAAACATTTGCAATGCAAGCAGGTAGAGAACTTAGAGTTATAGTTAAACCTAGTGATGTAGATGATGCTAAAAGTTATAAAATTGCTAGAGATATTAAAGAAAAAATTGAAAATGAAATGCAATATCCAGGTACAATTAAGATAACGGTTATTAGAGAAACTAGAGTACAAGAAGAAGCTAAATAAAGTTTCTTCTTTTTCTTTTCTTTTGGATATATTTATGTTATGATATAAATAGTTAAAAAAATTAGGAGTTGTGTTGTAATGAAAAAGTTTTTAAAAATTTTGGCTAAAGTATTTGCTTTTGTGGGCGTAACTGTAGGGATGGTATTTGTTTGTTTGTTATTAACAATTACTTTGATTTGTCATGGCCCATCAAATAGAGCAAAAGAATTATTTGCAACAACAATACTTGAAACTGGACAACTTAAATTTTTAGCTAATGTATTTTTAAGTAAAGATGAAATTGAGGGTATTGTTTCTAAAAATTCACTTCAAGATATGAATGTTGAAATTGATGAGAACTTAATTAAAACTAATATAGATAAAACTAAGGAACTAATTGAAATACATGCAGTTAATGGTAATAATTTTGAAGGTAAAATGATGGTTGTCAATGATCCATCAAAAATTAGTTTAGCTACTACTTATCCATGGGGAGAATATGGTAAAGAACTTGGAGTTTTAACTGAAGATGCTGGTGCTATTGCTGGTGTTAATGGTGGTATTTATTATTCAAGTGGAAATAAAGGGGGAAGACCTTTAGGAGTAACTGTAAGTAATGGTGAAATTCAAGATATTAGTTTAGGTTTAGTTGGTTTGTATTTAATTGGGTTTGATGAAAATAATTTGTTAAGAATTATTAGTTTAGATGGTATGAATAAGGCTCAAGTTGAAGAATTAATAAAAACAGAAAAGATAAGAGATGCAGTTGCTTTTCAAGAAGAATCAAGTGATAAAAATAATCACTTTGTTAAATTAATAATTAATGGTGAAAAAAGAGAATTAAATGGAATGGGTAGTGGTGCAAATCCAAGAACTGCAATTGGTCAAAGAAAAGATGGAAGTGTATTGATACTTGTAACAGATGGTAGAGGAAAAAATGGTCATTTAGGAGCTACAGCATCAGATATAATTGATATTATGGCTGAATATGGTGCAGTTAATGCTGCGAATTTAGATGGAGGAAGTTCTTCATCTCTATATTATAACCATGAATATTTAATGACAAGTGTAACATTTTATTATGCAAATTCATCATGGAGATTACCAACAGCATTTGTAGTAAAGGATAATTAATTATGAGAAGAAGAAAAAAGACATTATTTAAAACTAGTTTATTAATATATACCATTGTTGGTTTAATATTATCTATTATATTCCTTGTGTATATTTATTTAACATTAAAAAGTTATGAAGCTAGTCAAACTGATAATTATTTGAAAAATTATGTTACTAGTTTAGATGATAAAACATTAAAGAAATTTTTAAGTGATAATAATCAAAGTGAAGATTTACTTGTTGATTATAAAAAAGAAATAAATGATAAAGATATAAAGATTAAAAAAATAGACGATGAAAATTTTGAAGTAACATTAAATAAGAGAGTGCTTTTTGATATAAAGGTTAAGAACTTAGGTACTGAAACTAAGTTAGGCTTATTTAGTTATGAGAAAATTGAAGTAGAAGAAATAATACCAAATTTAAAAAGAGGTATGAAGTATTATGATGTTATTATACCAAGTAATTATGTTTTGTATGTAGATGATAGAAAGGTAAGTGATACAAAACTTAAAGAAAAATATGAGAATTTAGATTATATGTATGTTAGTGATGCAATGCCATATATAGCTAAGTATGAAATTAATAATTTGGTTAATGAAGCAAAAATTAAAGTATTAAATGAGTATGGCGAAGAAGTTAAATTAAATGAAAAGCAATTTGAGTATACACTAGACAAAAATTATTTAAGTTTTGATTCATATGATGAAGCTAAAAAATATTTAAGCAGTGAAATTGATATTTGGGAGTTTGCTCACAATTGGAGTTTATACTTAACTAAAGATTTAAAGGGAGTAAGTTATGGATTTAATACTTTGAGACCATATTTTATCGAAGGAACACAGATGTATCAAAGAGCATATAATTGGGCTCATAGTATTGATATTACTTTTACTAGTAAACATACTTTGAAGAATCCAACATTTACTAATGAAGTATTAAATAATTTTAAGGTGTATAGTAAAGATGCATTTTCTTGTGAGATATCTTTAGAAAAGAATATGGTTGTAGCAGGTAAAGATCAAGTTGATAAGATGCATGATACGTTGTATTTTGTTAAATATAATGGAGAATGGAAAGTTGTAAATATTAAAAGCGGGGGATAATAATGAATAAAAAAATAGTGGTTTTAATACCGGTTTATAATCCGAATGAAAAGATTATGGAAAAATTCTTAGATGAGTTATCTAAAAATTTTGAAAATATTGTATTTATAAATGATGGATGTAGTAAGAAATATGATAAGTTTATGAATAATATTGCTAAGAAGTATCCGGTTTTAAAACATCATATTAATTATGGAAAAGGTAGAGGCTTAAAGAATGGTCTTAATTATATATTGAATGAATATAAGAATTGTAAGGTTATAGTAACGGCGGATTGTGATGGGCAACATAGCGTTAAAGATATTAAAAGAGTAGCAGATGTTGCTTTAAAAAATCAAGATGATTTAGTTTTAGGGGTTAGATGTTTTAAAGATAGTGGAGTTCCTTTTAAATCTAAGTTTGGTAATATTATTACTAGAAATGTTTTATATAATTTTGTTGGTGTTAAAACTAGTGATACACAAACTGGACTTAGAGCTATGTCGTATGATGTTGCAAGAAAGTTACTTGATTTACATGGTGAGAGATATGAATATGAAACTAATGTGTTGATTGAAACAAACTATAGAGATATAGATATTAAAGAAGTTGTAATTGATACGATATATATTAATAATAATGAAACTAGTCATTTTAATCCAGTTAAAGATTCTTTAAAAGTATATAGATTATTTGCTTATTATATATTGGTTACATTGTTTGCATATATTATAGAATGTTTTATCTTTTATAAGACATTTGATATATCAAATAAATTCTGGGTTTTACCACTTTTCTTATTTTTAAGTAAGTTAGTTTCTACGATTATAATAATGATGTTTAATAATCATATTAATATAAAATATACAATTATTAATTATGCTTTTGAAACTATAATTTTATCATTATTATCAAGACATAGATTTATATTTAAAATATTAATTGATATAGTTATGTTTGTTTTATGCATAACTTGTATGAATATAAAAACAGATAAAGAAAAAGTCACATCTTAGATGTGGCTTTTAACTTTGATTTACTTCCATTATTACTGGTAAGATAATAGGTTTTCTTCCAGTTAGATTATTTATAAATGGAAGTAGTTCAAATATAATTTGATTTTTTAAATCAGTATAACTATATGGTGCTTTTGATAAAGCAGTAGTTACAATTTCACTGATTTTTCTTTCTATTTTTTGCATTAATTCTTGATTTTCATTTACTAGAACGAATCCACGAGCAGTAACATTTGGTTTAAGTAATAGTTTTCTTGTTAATGTGTTAATATTTAAAATTGTAATTAAGATTCCATCTTGACTCATTAACTTACGATCTTTGATAACAACACTACCTATGTCTCCGATTCTTGAACCATCAACATATACATCTCCGGCTTGAACTGTTCCAGTACGTTTTACTTCTCCGTTTAATAGTTCAATAACATCACCATTTGTACAGATGAATGTATTTTGGGGAGCAACACCACACATAATGCCGATTTCTGTATGTTTTTTTAGCATTCTGTATTCACCATGCATTGGCATAAAGTATTTTGGTTTAATGATTCTTAACATCCATTTTAATTCTTCTTCTTTAGCATGACCTGATGTGTGAACATCACTGAATTCGGAATTTGTAAATACACGAACACCTTTTAAGTATAATTTATTAATTATTTTGTTAATGCTTTCTGCATTACCTGGAATTGGACTTGATGAGAATATTACTAAGTCATCTCCGAGTAGTGAGATTTGCTTATGTTGTCCATTTGCAATACGTGATAATGCAGCGAGAGGTTCACCTTGGGAACCAGTACATAGAATACATATTTCATTTCTTTTTAGACTTTTGGCATCATTTGCATCAATAAACATTGATTTATCACTTATTAATCCATTGTTTAGAGCAAGTTCAATACTGTTTTCCATACTTCTTCCGAATACAATTATTTTTCTTCCATATTTTTTGCAACTTTCAACGATGTGTTTAATACGATAGATGTTTGATGCAAATGTAGCAATGATTACTCTGCCATGATGTTTGCTAATCATATCATTTAGAGTTCCATCAACTGCTGATTCACTTTTTGAATATCCACTAGTTAAGGCATTTGTTGAATCACTTAAAAGTAGGGTAACTCCTTCGCTTCCAAATTTAGCCATTTTGTGAATGTCTGCCATTGGACCAACTGGAGTTAAATCAAATTTAAAGTCTCCGGTTTCAAATATTGTTCCATTCGGAGTTTTAATAGCAATTGCAAAACTATCTGGTATTGAATGGGTTGTATTAATAAATGATACATCAAAATATTTTGTTTTAACATTTAATTCAGGATTTATAATTACATAGTTTTCATATTTAATATTTCTTTCTACGAGTTTCTTTTCAATTAAATCCTTGGCAATCTTCGGGGTATATATAACTGGAATATCCATTGCTTGAAGTAAGAATGGAATACCTCCGATATGATCTTCATGACCATGAGTTATAATTAATCCTTTGATTTTATCAATATTTTTCTTTAAATATGTAACATCTTGAATAACATAATCTACACCAAGTAAGTTATCTTCAGGAAACATTACTCCGGCATCGATGATTAATATTTCATCTTTATGTTCAACGATATACATATTTTTACCAACTTCACCTAAGCCACCTAGAGCAATAACTTTTGTGGCTATATTATTTATCTTTTCCATTAAAAAAATTCCTTCTTTCTTAAAATATAATTAATTCATAAAGTTACTGAACTGAGTAAATTATACCATATTCTTGAATAAATTGCAATAGAGAGGATAATTTGTTATAATATTGTTTATGGAGGTATTAAAAATGGGATTATTTAATAAATTAAAAAATATAATTAGTAAAAAAGAACAAGAAGAAGTTGTTGATGAAAATGTTTTAAAATATGATGAAGGGTTAGAAAAAACTAGAAAAGAGTTTGTTTCTAAGTTAAGTATGCTTGGTATAAAATATACGAAGATAAATGATGAGTATTTTGATGAACTTGAAAATATTTTAATTATGGCTGATATTGGTGTTAATACAGTAATGGATTTTATGGATAAATTAAAAAAACGTGTTAAGTCTGAAAATATTACTGATACTAAATATTTAAATGAAGTTATTGTGGATGAATTATTTATTATTTATGTTAATAATGAATCTATTACTGATAAAATTAATATGGCTAGTAGTGGACCAACAGTTATCTTGATGGTTGGTGTTAATGGAGTGGGTAAAACTACGACGATTGCTAAACTTGCTTATAAATATAAGTGTGAAGGTAAAAAAGTTATGCTTATTGCAGGTGATACTTTTAGAGCTGGAGCTGTTGATCAATTGAAAATTTGGGCAGATAGAACTGATTCATTATTTTTTGGAAAAGAAAATATTGATCCGGCGGGTGTTATATATGATGGACTTCTTAAAGCAAAGGAAGATGGTGTTGATATAGTTTTAGTTGATACTGCAGGTAGACTTCATAATAAGGTTAATTTAATGAAAGAATTAGAAAAGATAAATAAAGTTATTGGTAAGATTATACCTGATGCTCCGCATGAAACATTGTTAGTTATAGATGGTACCACTGGTCAAAATGGAATTATGCAGGCTCAAGCTTTTAAAGAAATTACTAATATAACTGGTATTGTTTTAACTAAGTTGGATGGAACTGCTAAAGGAGGAATTGTTCTTGCTATAAAAGAAGAAGTAAATATTCCGGTTAAGTTTGTTGGTTTAGGAGAAAAGATGACTGATTTAATACCATTTGATATTGAAAACTATATATATGGTTTATTTAAGGATTTGATGTAATGAAAGAGTTTGTGTATTATGGTGAATTATTTAATATTTATAAGGGTTTGTTAAATGATGCAAATAAGAAGTATTATTCTTTATATTATGAAGAAAATTTAACTTTGCAAGAAATAGCAGATTTAGAAAATGTATCAAAAAGTTATGTTGGTAATATTATAAATAAAACTAGTAAAAGGTTAGATAATTTTGAGAATATTCTTGGGTTATATCAAAAGTATAGTTTGTTAGAATCTGCTTTGGAAGAAAAATCACTAGAAAATATTAAAAAAGTTATAAAAGAAATTTTAAATTAGTTCTATAAAAAAATAAAACTCATAATAATTAGTAAGGTGTTTAATATGAAGAAAGTATTATTAATTTTGTTGAGTTTTTTTTCTTGGATGAGTATTTCTTTGGCACAGGAAGATTATACTCCGAATGCAAAGAGTGCTATTTTAGTTGATAGTTTATCTGGCAAAGTTTTATATGAGAAAAATGCAGATGAAAAGCTTCCTCCGGCATCAATGACTAAACTTGCAAGTATGCTTTTAATAATGGAGTCAATTGATAATGAGACTTTGAAGTTTGATGATATGGTAACTATTAGCGAAGAAGCTGCTAATATGGGAGGTAGTCAAGTTTTTTTACAAGCAGGTGAAACTTATTCTGTACGTGATTTATTAAAAAGTATTGCAATAGCAAGTGGTAACGATGCTGTTTATGCAATGTCTGAGAAAATTGGTGGGTCTCACGAAGAATTTGTTAATATGTTAAATAAAAGATTAAAAGAAATTGGTGCAGTTAATACAAATTTTGTTAATGCACATGGGTTAGATGCAGAAGGGCATTATTCAACAGCAAGGGATATGTCTATTATAGCTAGAGAACTTTTGAAACATGAAAAAATTTTAGAGTATACCAGTATCTATGAGGAATATTTAGAAAAAAATGACGGAAGTAGAATATGGTTAGTTAATACTAATAAATTAGTTAGATATTATAATGGTGTGGATGGTTTAAAGACTGGGTTTACTAAAACAGCAGGTTATTGTTTAACTGCCACAGCTAAAAAAGATAATTTTAGATTGATATCTGTTGTAATGGGAGAAGATACTTCAGAAAATAGAAGTGCAGATACAGTTAAGTTACTTAATTATGGTTTTAATACTTATAAAATTAATATTATTAAAACTAAAGATGAAAAACTAGGTAAGGTTAGAATTTATAATGGTAAAAATTATTTTGCAAATGTAGTGCTTGTTGCTGATGCAACAGAGATACTTAAAAATAATGAGAAAGCTGATAATTATGAATTTAATTTGAAAGTTGGTAAGATTAAAGCTCCGGTTAAAAGGGGAGATGTTATTGGAACTGCAGAAATAATTGATAGTGGTAATAATATAATTGATGAAGTTGATGTAACTATAGATAAAGATATAGAAAAGGCTGGATTTGTTGATTATTTATTAAAAAATTTAAAGATGGTAGCTAGCGGTAAAACACTACTTAAACAATAAAAGATGGAATTTTGCTTCCATCTTTTATTTTGTTCTTATTAGTTTTGATTCATTATCTAATGCTATATAGTATTCATTATCTTGTTTAATTTCTTCATTTAATAATTCCATTACTAAAGTATTTGTAATATATCTTTCATAATATATTTGTTTTAATTCTTCATTATCAAATAATAAATCTAAGAATGCTTTAAGTTTTTCTAATTCATCTTTTATTGTGCAAATAGATTTAGCTATTTTTATTCTTTCGTCGTCTTTGTCTAAAGTATTTAAATCGTGTGATACTTGAATTAATTTTGCAAAAAGGTTAATGTTTGCAAGTAATTCATCAAAGTCTATTTCTCCATTAGCCATTCTAAATTCAATTGTGTTTTTATTTGGTTTATTTATATTTTGAAGATTTAGGCCACGATATCTAGTTTTACTTATACCTTTTAATTTTGAAATAAAATCTTGGTTGTTTTGGTTTGTTTTATCAAATGATGATAGTAATTCATCTTTTACTTTACCAGCATACTTTAAAACACTATGTCTTTTTTGAGAGTGAGCTTTATCTGTTATTTTATAAATTATATCTTCCATATTTATATATAGATACATAAACATGTTGTAATCTTGTTTTGTTTTTAAATAGTCCGCTCCGATATGTATGTGTCCTCCGCAAGTATCATTTGTGTAGAATCCAGTTTGTTTTAAAACTTCACAAACACTTTTTAACGTACTCAAATCAGATTCTGTATAGTGAAGTACTGGTGAAACAACTTCTAATCCATTTTTTACTGAGTTATCTATTGTTACATCAAAGTTTTTAAATAAACATGGTATGTTTTGGTACTTTTCTATTTGGTCATTAACAGTTTCAAGTTCAACACCGATGGTAATACTTGGATTAATAGCTTTATCTGTCTTTTTATCTAAAGTGCAGTGATATTTAATTTGTTTTGTATCATCATTTGTGTGTAATAGGTATAATACATCTTGATCATCTATTTTTCCTGTTAGGTAATCTTCAAGTTTTTTGTTACCCATTATATGAACATTTTTAATATATTCAACTTTGTCACTGATTGTTTTAGCTTGGTTAAATTCATATTTAATTAAGGATTCATACCCAGTTGCTACGGTGAATATTGATTTTATGGTGTTACTTAAAATATCCATTTTGTCTAAGAAAAGGATTGCAACAGTTTTTAAATCTTTATTATCTAAAGTGTTTTTAAAATATTTTAAATCAAAATTATCGAAGAAATTAACATATGTATAAAAGAAATCATTTCTTAATTTGTCATTTTTAATACATAGAGTTGCAATAACGAATTCATATAATTCTATTTTTTGTTCTGTGTTTGTTAAATAGTTTATTATTTCTTCATCACTAAAATATTTTAAAAATTCTTGGATTTCATCTACTTTTTTCATCACATTTACCCCCATATTTAAGATAATTTTACCATAAAATAGGGTATTTGTCAAATTTGCGTAAACAAATGGTTAATTTTCATCTTAAAATATGGTAATATAGGTATATGATAGAGAAATTCATATAAAAAAAGAAACATTTGATTTTGATATGTCAGGTAAACTTTTTTTTGCCAAAAAAAATGAATGCTTGATTAGCATTCATAGTCTTCGATTTCTGTTTTGCTTTTATGTGGTTCATCAAATAGAAGTCCATCATAATTTCTTTGTCTTAGTGCTTCATATAACATGATTGCAACAGTATTTGATAAATTTAATGCTCTTACATTAGCAGTCATTGGCATTCTCATGCATGTATCTAAGTGAGGTTTTAATATTTCTTTAGGTATACCAGTTGATTCTTTTCCAAATACAAAATATATATCTTCAGAAGTATTGCTATAATCAAAACTAGAGTGGGGTTTATGTCCATATCTAGTTAAGAAATACATTTTTTTGTTAGGATTTTTACTTAAAAAATCTTCCCAATTTTCATAAACAAACCAATTTAATTTATCTATATAGTTTACTCCGCATCTTTTTAGAGTTTTATCATCAACACTAAATCCGAGTGGTTTAATTAGATGTAGAGTGGTGTTTGTTGCTACACAAGTTCTCATTATATTTCCAGTATTTTGTGGTATCTCAGGTTCAAATAATACAACGTTTAACATATTTCCTCCGTTTAAAAAAGGTCATTATTGACCTTGATATTCATAAATATCTAGTGTGCGTTGAAAATCACTAGCATTAATAACATTTTTATCATATCTTGTAACTGTATCAATTAATTTTCCATCCTTATAATATAAGATAATTGGAACTGTTTTAATTTTATCGGTGTTGAATGTACTGTTTAATCTTGTTAAGTAGTTATCTTCATTCATCATGTCTTTGATATTTAAATAGTAGAATGAATCACTTAGTTTGTATTTATCAACGATTTCTTTTAGACCAGTTTCTAGATTATATGTTGCTTTGTTTCCTGTGTAAGTTATCAGTATAAAGTATTCACTTGGGGCTTCGGTTAGAATTTGATTTACTTCATCAATGTTTTTAATTTCTAAGTTAAGGGTTCCTGAGTCAATTAGGTAACTTTTGCTATAAAGCTCTTCTTGTTTTACTTTGTTAACTTTGTAGATGTATAATCCACCGAGCACTAAAACTAATATAATGATTCCAATGATGATTATGTTTTTTCTTGATGCTTTTTCATCATTTACTTCATTTGTTTTAATTTCTGAAGTCTTTATTTTTTCTTCCTTGATAACTTCTTCAGTCTTTCTTTCTTTCTTTTCAACTTTTTGGGGAGTAGTTTTTTTTGTGTTTGTTTTTTTATTTTTTGTTTCTGCCATTTTTAGCACCTTACCTTTCATAATTATATTAACATAAATTTTAAATTTTTAAAATAGATTTTTATTGTTCTACATCATTTTTTTCTAATTTTACTAAAACTTCACGGGGTTTAGATCCATTTTGAGGACCAACAATACCACGGGCTTCGAGTAAATCCATCATTCTTGCAGCTCTGTTGTAACCAAATCTGAATCTTCTTTGAATTAGTGAAGCACTGATTTTACCTGTTTGAATTGCAAATTCTACGACATCATTGTAAGCTTCGTCATCATCACCGGATACTGCAGAATTACCTGAACCACTTGAGGTATTTTGACTTACATTTTCAAATGCTTGGTCATAGTTAGCTGATCCTTGTTCTTTACAGTAATCTATTAATCTTTTTATTTCATCGTCATTTATGAAACATCCTTGAATTCTGGTGGGAGCTGATTCACCCATTGGGAAGTATAACATATCACCTTTACCTAGAAGTCTTTCTGCACCTCTTTGGTCAAGTATTGTACGAGAGTCAATTTGAGATGCAACTGCGAATGCTATACGTGATGGAATGTTATTTTTGATTAAACCTGTGATGACATCAGTTGATGGTCTTTGCGTTGCAACAATTAAGTGAATACCTGCAGCACGAGCAAGTTGAGTAATACGAGTTATTGAGTCTTCAACCTCTTTAGATGCAACAAGCATTAAATCTGCAAGTTCATCGATGATTACAACGATGTAAGGCATCTTACTTTGAGGACTTTCTGGATGTTTTTTGTTATATTTTTCTATCATTTCATTGTAACCAGTTATGTTTTTAACTTCTTTATCACTGAATGTTTGGAATCTGTTATCCATTTCTGTTACAACTTTTTGGAGAGTAAGACTTGCTTTTTTAGGATCACTTACTACAGGACATAGTAGGTGAGGAATACCATTGTAGTTTGTAAGTTCAACCTTTTTTGGGTCAACTAGAACAAGCTTTACTTCGCTTGGTTTATATCGCATTAGTATTGATGCAATGATACCATTAATACATACTGATTTACCAGATCCAGTAGAACCTGCTACTAGAAGGTGGGGCATCTTTGTTAAGTCAAATACCTTTGGTGTACCCATTATATCTTTACCTAATGCTGCACATATTTTAGCATCACTTTTTAAATTTTGCGGACTTTCTAGAACTTCCCTTAGGGTTACACTAGATATTGTTGGGTTTGGAATTTCAATACCAATTGTACTTTTTCCAGGTATTGGTGCTTGAATAATAACATCTTTTGCTGCTAGAGCTAGAGCTATTTCTTTATCGATATTAACTATTTTATTTACTTTTGTTGCTGGTGGAACGGTAAGTTCATATTCTGTAACTGCTGGTCCGATATGAATTTCAACAACTTTTGCAGCAATACCAAAGTCTTTTAGAACTCTTTCAAGTATTTCTTTATTTGCTTGAGTAAATGACGTATTGTTGTTTTTCTTTGGTTTTAACGGATCAAATATTTGACTGAATTTTGGAAGAGTGTAAGATTTGTCTTCTTCGGTTGTTGGTGTTGTTTTACTTGGTACTTCAAGTGACTCTTGGGTAATTGGTTTATTTTTTAATTCTTCCATACTTGTAATTATTATTTTGTTGTCTTCATGTTTTTCAATAGGGGCTTCTTTAATTGTGTTGCTATCAGAGATTGGTATTTCATCTGGTTCATTATTGTTATCCATTTTATCTTTTTTCTTGAATTTAAATATACCAAATATTTTCTTAAATATTAAAGATAGGTTTATATCAAATGTTAGAACTGATGCAAATATACCAAGTAGAACAAGTATTACAATAGTACCAGTTTTACCAACACATGCGTATAGAGCACTTGCAAATAAGGCACCGATAAAACCTCCGCCGATGATAACGGTACTAATTCCAGTTGAATGTAGAGAGTTATTGGCATTCATTGTACTTATTCTTTCCATAAAGTTGTTGTATGTTTCAACAATTATATCTTTAGCACTATCTGTCTGATTAATAAATTCAAAGTGACTAGCTACGAGTAATATAATTATAAATATGTAAATACCTATCAGCTTTTGATCACTAAATTTTGGCATTTTTCTTTTATATAACATATAGACACCTAATATAATAAGGATAGATAATATGATAAACCACCATATTCCAGCTAAAAACATGGCAAATTGTTTTAATAAATTACCAACTATACCAAAGCCAAATCCTATTATACCGATTAGTATTAAAATTAATCCGGTTAATTCAACACTATATCCATTATTGTTGCTATCTTTTTTCTTTTTCTTCTTTGCCATTTTTATCACCATTTTAATTATAACCTAAAATACAAAATTATTCAAATGTTTCTAAGCAATTAACCTAGTTTATTTAAAGTTTATTACATAATATAATTTAGGGAGGGAAAAATATGTTATTTGATGATAATTTAGGTTTTTTTGGTTTTACGATACCGAAGGAAGCTGTTATAAAAGAAAAAAGCAATTTAGCAAGTATTGAAAAGGGCTTTTCACGTGGTAATATGTTTAATGATTTGTATGATGAATATAAGGATTATAAAGTAGTTGTACCAGTTGCAACTACAGAAAGAGAAAGTGATTTGCTTGATATAATGGCTTTATCTCTTGCTTTGAATGATTTGAATTTGTATTTAGATTTACATCCAGGTGATAAAGAGATGCTTAAAAAATTTAATGAACTTGTGGAAGTCTCATGTACAAAGGAAATGGAATTTGTTAAAAAATATGGACCTTTAGAAGTAAATGATGGAGCTTATTATGAAAAATTTGAATGGATTAATAATCCTTGGCCATGGGAAAATGAAAGGAGTAGTAAATATGTTTAAATATGTAAAGCATTTGTCATATCCGGTAAATGTTAGTAAAAAAGATTTAAAGATGGCTAAGTTAATTATTACTCAGGTTGGGGGTTATGCTGGAGAACTTGGAGCAACACTTAGGTATTTCCATCAAAAATTTACGATGCCAGATGAAAAGGGAAGAGCACTTCTTAATGATATAGCTACGGAAGAAATGGGACATCTTGAAATGGTTAATACAATTGTATCTCAACTTATGAGAGATGCAACTCTTGACGAAATTAAGGAAGCTGGTTTGGAATCATTTTATACTGAACATGGTAAGGGTGTGTTTCCAATGAATGCTAATGGTGTTTCTTTTAATGCAGATACTTTTGCTGTAACTGGTAATCCTTTGGCTGATTTAAGTGAAGATATGGCTGCGGAACAAAAAGCGAGAGTTGCATATGAACACTTAATTGATTTGGCAACTGACAAATCAGTGATTGAACCACTTTTATTTTTAAGACAAAGAGAAGTAGTTCACTTTAATCGTTTTAAAGAATTATATGATTATTATAAGAAATTAGGTTATAAATAATAAAATATTAGTCAATTATCTCAAGATAATTGATTTTTTGTTCTTTGCTATATTGACATAATGAGGTTTTTATTTTAAAATTAATATTAGGATAGGTAAGAGGCATATGAATAAGTATACTAGTAAATTTAAAAAAATCCTTCAAAAAGATATAACAAGTTTTGTTAAAAAGAATAGAATACCACTTATAAGTATATTGGTGGTAGTGCTTTTAGCGTGCATTGGGTTGATTGCAACTTATGCATTTTATCAAGTAAAAGTTGTTAGTCCTGTTATAGGAGGATCGACATCAAAAATAGCAGATTTAGATGTTAGGATAATGGCTGAAGAAAGAGATTCTAATGGTAATGGATTAAATAAGTATGGATTATATCCTTATATACCAAAGGCTGGTTATGTTTATAATAGTGAACTTAGTTATTGTACGAATGGTTCAGTGATAGATTATCATTCATCAACATATGACGTGGATATTAATGCTTATGGTCATGATGTTTGTTATTTATATTTTGATTCAACAGCTCAACTTGATATTACTTTAAATGTTTTTGCTGAAAATATAAATAGTGATGGTGTTGGTACTGGTGAGTATACTAAGTTAGAAACTACAGCTTTACCATCAATTGGGTATGAACTTAATGCAAGTAAGACAAGTTGTGAAAATGGTTCAACTGTTACATATGATGCTAAAGAAAATCAATTTTCTGTAGAAGCATCAAATAAAGATGTATGTACTGCATATATGGATGCAATGGATGTTGATATTGCATTAAAAATTTATGTTCAAACTAAGAAAAATTCAGGTAATTATTATGAAACAAAGACTATACCAACGAATGCTTTTTATGAAATTGGAAGTAAGTCTTCATGTACAGGTACATCGACAATGTCTATGAAGAATCAAAAGATTGTTATATCTGCGACATCTAGAACTAGTTGTGTTGCGTATTTAAATATTGGTTCTGGTCCAATTTTGGAAAGCATGAAAAGTACTGTTAATGGTCAAAGTGTAAAAATTGATTTAACTAATTCATCAATTGGTACAAGTGCTGTTACTTATTATTATAGTAAAGATGGTGGTGCTACTTATGTATCAAGTACAAGTCCAACTTATACATTTGATAATTTGGAACCTTTGACTGAATATACATTCATGGCTTATTCAGTGGATTCTTCTGGTAAAACATCATCAATATTTACTACAACTGCAACAACTGATTATAAATATGTTGGATTATTTGATTATAAAAATACTGCTCAAGTGTTTAATGTTATAGTTTCTGGTTATTATAAATTACAAGTTTGGGGTGCTCAAGGTGGTTATAGATCATCTGCTACATATTCTGGACTTGGTGGTTATTCATATGGTACAGTTTATTTAAATGCTGGTGATAAAGTGTATGTTCATACAGGTGGTGCTGGTGGAAGTGGAACTTCTGGATGTGGCTCAACTATATGTGCTGGTGGTTATAATGGTGGTGGCTATCGTTATAAATATTATGGCGGTGGCGGAGGAACCGATATTAGAATAAATAGTGATTCTTTACTTGCTCGTGTTATTGTAGCTGGTGGTGGAGGTTCTGATGGTGCTACTAGTAAGAAAGGTATGTATGGTGGCGGTACAACTGGTGGTTCAAGTACTGAAAATTATAGTTCGGTTGGTAACTATGGTGGAAAAGGTGGTAATCAAACTTATTCAGGATATAGTGCTTCGTATACCATAACAAAACAAGCAACTACAGGATTAAATAGTAATACTAAAGATTATTATGCTGGTGGCTTTGGCTTCGGCGGTGGCGGTGTCTACTTAAGTAGTGGATATGGTGGAGCCGGTGGAGGCGGCTGGTACGGTGGTTCTGGTAACGTTCCTGATAGTTCTGGTGATGATGACCGTGGTGGCGGTGGCGGTTCTGGATATGTATATACTTCATCCACTGCTTCAAGTTATCCATCTGGTTGTTTATTAAATAGTAATTATTATTTAACAAATGCTGCTACAACTGCTGGAAATGTTGCTTTCGAATCAACTTCTGGTGCTACAGAAACTGGTCATTCAGGTAATGGATATGCCAAAATTACATATTTGGGTAAAACATTATGATTTGCAAGAATTGTAAGAATCCATTACCTAGTGATGGTATTGTGTGTAAGTTTTGTGGTACTTTGATGAGTCAAGAACAGATAAATGATCAAAGAAAATATAAAGATAGAGAAAATGAAAGAATTGTTTTATTGAGTGAAAAATATGGTCATGAAAATAAAATAGAGTATCGTGAAAATAAAGAAAATAAAATCCTTGGATTTATTTCTATAGTAATAGTATTGTTAGTTTTAATATTTTTGGCTATACTAATGAATATGTAAGGAGTGTTAATATGGTGTTAATGTGTCTTAAGATATTTTTAGCAAGAATAATTGATGTTACCTTGGGTACAGTTAGAACTGTGTTGGTTGTAAGAGGAAGAAAAAATACAGCTGCACTGATTGCCTTTGTTGAAGTGTTGATTTGGTTTTTGATAGCTAGAGAGGCTTTATCAACTGATCTAACATCTTGGTTAATTCCGATTTGTTATGCTGGTGGATATGCAACAGGTACTTATATTGGTAGTTATATTACAGTTAATTTTATGGAAAGCTTAATTGGAGTTCAAGTTACTACGAAAGAAGCTAGTGTTGATAAAATGATTAAAGAAATTCGTGATGCTGGTTTCGGGGTATCGGTGATTGATTTAAAGAATCCGAGTGATAGTCATAATAAGAAGATGTTGATGATTCAACTTAATAAATCAAAGTTAAAGGTTTTAACTCACATTATTAGGGAAAATGATAAAGATGCATTTGTTGTTATTAGCGATACGAAATATGTTCAAAATGGAATAATTAAATAACACTTAGGCTAAAGCTTAAGTGTTTTAATTTACTTATTTAGTGATAAGTGTTATAATATTGGTAAGTTATGGAGGAGAATTGTTATGAAGAAAAAACAAATTGTTGATTTAATTATTTCAGTATTTTTAATTATTTGTGGTAGTGTACTTTTGTTATTTCCATTGTTTCACTTTGTGAATGTTAAAATAATCTTTTTAGGTGTTATTGGGGTTTATGTTGTACTTAGTTTGATTAAGTTTGGTTTGACATATAAATCAAGAGATTTTGAAGGATTACTTACTAGTTTAGCATCTATCATAGTATTTATTGTGGCTTTAAAGCTTGATATAAATAAAGTGCCATGGTATTTAGCTTTATGTTTGCTTATTTGGATTATATTGTTATCTTTGATTAAGCTTAAAAAAGGTGATTATTATAATGATAGAAAAAATAAGATGTGGATAGTGGAAGTAATTAGTTTAGTGTTATTTATTTTAGCGGGACTTCTTACTACGATGAATTTATATTATGAAAATGATATTCAAGTATTGATACTAGGTTATTTCTTTTTGATACATGGTATGCTTGAGTTGTTTGATCCTTTGATTGTTGGATTACAAAAATAGCGAGCTTTTGGCTCGTTATTTGTTTGTAATAATTAACTTGATGGCTGTTTTTTGTTCTCCGTTTATTGTGATGTCGTTAAATGCTGGTATTACAACTAGGTTATCACCGGTTGGTGCTACAAATCCTCGACATATTGCTATTGCTTTGATTGCTTGATTTAGTGAACCTGCACCGACGGTTTGAATTTCTACTTCTTTTTTTTCTCTATAGATATTTGCTATAGCTCCCGCTACTTTACTAGGGTTAGATTTTGTTGAAACCTTTAGAATTTCCATTATTACCATTCCTTTCATTTAAATATATGTTGAAATTTTATAAATATGTATTGATTTTTTATTTAAATGGTGATATACTTAAATAGTAATCATTACTATTTGGGAGGACTATATGAAAAATACTAAACAGAGAAATGTTATCTCGAGTATTATTAATAATAGTAATAATCATTTGGATGCTTATGAAATTTATGATATGGCAAAACGTGAAATTAATAATATTAGTCTTGGAACTGTCTATCGTAATTTATGTCAACTTGAAAGGCATGGGATGGTGATTAGTATTGTTGTTAATGGGGTAAAGCACTATGATAAAGTGGTGCCACATCATCATTTTATATGCAAACGTTGTGGTAAGATAATTGATGTATTTGATTTAGATGTACCTGTTGTAAGTATGTATCAAAATAATATAGTAACTGATTATGAATTAGTTCTAAAGGGCATATGTATGGATTGCCAGAAGGAGGAAAAAAATGGAATTAAAAGGAAGTAGAACTGAAGCAAATTTAATGGCAGCTTTTGCAGGAGAAAGTCAAGCAAGGAATAAGTATACTTATTATGCTTCAAAAGCTAAAAAGGATGGATATGAACAAATTGCAGCGATTTTTGAAGAAACTGCCAATAATGAAAAAGAACATGCAAAGATGTGGTTTAAAGAACTACATGGTGGAAGTGTACCAAGTACTGAAGAAAATTTATTAGATGCTGCGAATGGAGAAAACTATGAATGGACAGATATGTATTCTGAATTTGCAAAAGTAGCAAAAGAAGAAGGTTTTGATAGAATAGCATTTCTTTTTGAAAGTGTAGCAAATATTGAAAAAGCACATGAAGAAAGGTATCGTAAATTGCTTAAAAATATTGACGATAAGCTTGTGTTTAGTAAAGATGGCGAATGTATTTGGATTTGTCGTAATTGTGGTCATATTGTTGTTGGCAAAGAGGCTCCGGGAGTATGTCCAGTATGTGGACATCCACAAAGTTTTTTTGAATTAAAAGCAGAAAATTATTAAAAATACTAGTTTTTTATATGATTTTGTGATATATTAGATTTGTAAAGACGAAGATAAAGGATAAGTAATTATGTAAGTCAGATAGAGAGTTCTTGGATGGTGAAAAAGAATTGATGTAAATAATGAAATCTACCTTTTGAGTTGGGCAATGTTGCTCCGGTGGAAAGCCGTTAGAAAGTAAGTTAAATAAAGGATGGTACCGTCATTATGACTCCTTGGGTATCATCTTTTTTTGTTTGAAGGATGGTGAATGAAATGATTGATATTAAATTAATCAGAGAAAATAGTGATTTAGTCAAGGAAAATATTAAGAAAAAATTTCAAAATGAAAAATTAGGTTTAGTAGATGAGGTTTATGAATATGATAAAACTTATCGTGAATATAAGATGAAAATTGATGAATTAAGAGCTAAGAGAAATGAATTAAGTTCTTCAATTGGATTGCTTATGAGAGATGGTAAGAAGGACGAGGCTGAAGAAGTTAAAAAAAGTGTTGGTAAAATTAATGATTTAATTAGTGAATTTGAAGAAAAGGAAGAAAATTTATCTAAAGAAATTAAGGATAGAATGCTTGTAATTCCTAACATAATTGATGAGAGTGTACCAATTGGTAAAGATGATAGCGAAAATGTTGAAGTAGAAAGATTTGGTGATGCTGTTGTTCCTGATTATGAAATTCCATATCATGCTGATATAATTCTTAATTTGAATGGGATGGATAAAGAAGCTGCCGGAAGAACTAGTGGAGAAGGATTTTATTATTTGCTTGGGGATGTTGCTAGACTTCATGAAGCAATGCTTGCTTATGCAAGGGATTATATGATTGAAAAAGGTTTTACATATGCTATACCTCCGTTTATGATTCATAGTAATGTTGTTACTGGAGTTATGTCTTTTCCTGAGATGGAAGCAATGATGTACAAAATTGAAGGAGAAGATTTATTTTTGATTGGGACTAGTGAACATTCAATGATTGGTAGATTTAAAGATCAAATTATTAAAAAGGATGCGTTACCAATTAAAATGACATCATATTCACCTTGTTTTAGAAAAGAAGGTGGGTCACATGGTCTTGAAGAAAGAGGTTTGTATAGAGTTCACCAATTTGAAAAGCAAGAAATGATTGTTTTATGTGAACCTGAAGAGTCAATGGAATGGTATAATAAAATGTGGAAATGCACTGTTGATATATTTAGAAATATGGATATTCCGGTTCGTCAGTTGGAATGTTGTAGTGGTGATTTAGCCGATTTAAAGGTTAAATCTTGTGATATTGAAGCTTGGAGTCCTAGACAACAAAAATATTTTGAAGTTGGTTCTTGCTCAAATTTGGGCGATGCACAGGCTAGAAGATTGTCAATTAGGGTAAAGGGCGAAACAGGAAATTATTATTTGCATACTCTTAATAATACGTGTGTTGCAACTCCACGTGGGTTAATTGCTTTAATTGAAAATAATTATCAAAGTGATGGAAGTGTTAAAGTTCCAAAAGTTTTACAACCTTATATGGGTGGTTTGAAAGTTATAAAGCCTAAAAAATAAAATTGGTGGAGGGTTTATGGTTTGTTTAATTTTATTGTCTGCTTGTATAATAAGTGGAGTAGAAACTGGGAAAGTTTATATAGATATACATAAGTTTATTAAAACGAGTGTTAAACCTTTGGCTTGGAAGATGAATTTAGATTATAAGGAAATGCTTGAAATGTTTGATGTTGATTTAACTTTTAATTATAAATTGTTGATTCCAATAGTTAATTATTTTCATGCAATGATTGAATTTGGTTCAATGATTCTTAATTATAATAATTTGAAAGATAGAGTTTATAAGATATCGCCGGAGTTTCAATATCAAGATGATGTTAGGCTGGAACATGAAACTGATGGCGATTTAAATGAAAAACAAGATTTTTTTGTGGGGCGTACTATCGATGGTAAAGTGCAAAATATATATTTTGATTATGATGGTAAATATATTAATATAAAAGATTATTCTGCAAGTAATTTTATTGCTTTGCCTGAGGATATGCAAAAGGAAGAATTATTTAATCTTTTGTGTGAGTGGTATTATGGCGGTTATAAATACTTGAATGGTAGCAGTAATATATCTCACGTGTTTGATGAAAAAGTAGTTGAAGCTGTAAAAAGTATTTATTATGGAAATGTCGATTATGTTGTTGAATATGAACAAAAATTAACAAGGAAGCGTTAAGTTATTCCTTGTTTTGTTTTTATATTTAACAAAGTGCTTTTATTTATTTGAATTTTATGATAAAATAAGCAAATGAACGGAGTGATAATATGAATGTACCTGATTTAATGGTTGCTAAAGATCGTAGTAAGGTTGATGTTAAGGAAAAAAAGTTAGATTTAGATATAAAACCTCTTTTTAAAGGTAAAAAATATTTTTTGAGGACTTATGGATGTCAAATGAATGTGCATGATTCTGAAGAAATTAAATATTATTTAGAGTCTCTTGGGTATACAGCTGTTGATGTGTTGGAAGATGCTGATATAGTGATTTTAAATACTTGTGCTATTAGGGAAAATGCTAAAGATAAAGTTTTTGGTTATTTGGGAAGATGTAAACATTTAAAAAAGACTAAGAGAGACTTGATAATTGCTATTACTGGATGTTTAATGCAACAACCTAAGGAAATAGAGGAAATTCACAATCGACATAAATATATTGATATTATAGTTGGGACTCATAATTTAAATGAATTGCCATCTATGATTATAAATGCTAATCAAAAACATTTACAAGAAATTGAGGTTTATTCAAACAGTGATATTGTTTTTGAAAATGTTAAGTACAATAGGGATTCTAAATTTAGTGCATGGATTAATATTATATATGGTTGTGACAAGTTTTGTACATACTGTATAGTTCCTTATACTAGAGGTAGGGAGAGAAGTAGAAAAATAGAAGAAATTTTAGATGAAGTGCGAGATTTAAAGGATAAAGGATATCTTGAGATTACTTTACTTGGTCAAAATGTTAATGCTTATGGTAAAGATTTGAACTTAGGTTATGATTTTGCAATATTGCTTGAAGAAGTGGCTAAAATTGGTATTCCGCGCATTAGATTTGTTACTTCACATCCTTGGAATTTTACTGATAAGATGATTGATGTGATTGCTAAATACGATAATGTTATGCCTTATGTTCATTTGCCAATTCAATCTGGTAGTGATGAAATCTTAAAGAAGATGAACAGAAAATATACAATTGATGAGTATAAAAAATTATTTGATGAAATAAAAAGTAAAGTTAAAAATGTTTCTATTACTACTGATATAATTGTTGGATTTCCAAATGAATCTGATGAAGATTTTCAAAAAACTTTAGATATTGTTAATTATTGCAAGTATGATGGAGCTTATACATTTATTTTTTCTCCAAGAGATGGAACACCTGCTGCTAAAATGGTTGATACTATTCCTATAGAAATAAAAGAACGGAGATTGTATAAATTAAATGAACTCGTTAATAAATATTCATTGGAAAGTAATGAAAAGCTTGTTGGAAATGTTGAAAAGGTTTTGGTTGTAGATAAAAGTGAAAAAGATGATTCAAAAGTATTTGGATATACAGAGTCAATGAAACTTGTTAATTTTGTTGGTTCAAGTGAATTGATTGGAAAAATTATTAATGTTAAAATTATTGATGCTAAAAGCTTTAGTTTAGATGGAGAGGTAAGTCAAGATTAAATTCTTGGCTCTTTTTATATGTTGATGGCATAAAAAAAAGTCCGTTTGGACTTTTGGTTTTTAAATGGTGGCTCGTCTGAGATTCGAACTCAGGACCCTTTGATTAAAAGTCAAATGCTCTACCTACTGAGCTAACGAACCAAATTCAATAATGTTTTCATTTACTTTTGAAAAAATAAATGGCTGCCTCGGCAGGATTCGAACCGGCGGAATGTCAGAGTCAAAGTCTGATGCCTTACCACTTGGCTACGAGGCACTATTTAAAATGGTGGGGAGACATAGATTTGAACTATGGAACCCGAAGGAACAGATTTACAGTCTGCCGCGTTTGACCACTTCGCTATCTCCCCAAAAAAATGGTGCCGACAGAGAGAGTCGAACTCCCAACCTACTGATTACAAGTCAGTTGCGCTGCCAGTTACGCTATGTCGGCAAATTCATGGTGGGCGCTATAGGACTCGAACCTATGACCCCCTGCTTGTAAGGCAGGTGCTCTAACCAACTGAGCTAAGCGCCCATCTTTCCGATGACAATTTAGATTATACCAGATGATATGATAAATTGCAATAGTTTTTTTTAAAAAATTGCAATTTATGCATTTTTTTTGTGATAATTTCTTTTTTGGGGGGGAGATAGCGTAGTTATAAGGTAATATTAATTTATATGAATTAATTATTATCGCTATTTATGTGTGACCTAGGTCAAGTTTCAGGTTCAACTGTGCAAAATAAAAAAACAGGAAATCCTGTTTAAAAAAACTAAACTGGTCGAGAAGACAGGATTTGAACCTGCAACCCCTAGGTCCCAAACCTAATGCACTGCCAAATTGTGCTACTTCTCGAGGTATACAATCTATCAAGAAAAAAATTAATGGTGCGCCCAGAGGGACTCGAACCCGCAACCTTTAGATCCGTAGTCTAACGCTCTATCCAATTGAGCTATGGGCGCTTATTTCATCACGTTTCTTCTCGAATGCAATAATATTATATTACATAGAAAGCATAAAAGTCAATGAAAATTACAATTATTTTGCTTATTTTGTCAATTTTTTATTAAAAAAGATAAAAAAAATACTTTTACTTCTTTAATTCGACAAATTTTTTACTTTTTTTGTGCTATCATATCTTCTCGAAAGGAGGAATTATTATAGAATCCTTAAGTGATTTAAATTTATCTGACGCTGAACATGAAGAAACTATGAAGCAAAATATGAAAATTTTTTGTCAACAATTTTATTATATTCAAGCTTTAAATTGGGTTAAAAGTTCAGGTAATGGAAGTGCTGCTGCTGGAAAAACTTTTGAAGATTTAGTTGGAAAAGCACAGGATAGAATGTTTCTTCCTGATTATTTAGGAATTGAGATAAAAACAAAATCTGTTTCAGCAAAAAGAAAACTTTGTTTATTTAATATGGCACCTGATAGCGAACCTAATATTATTAGAACTCTTTGGAGTAAATGTGGTTGGAGAAGTAAGAAAAATGATTTGAGAGAATTCTTTGCAACTGTTGATGCTCTTAATTTTTCTAATGAACATCGTAAATATGCATTTAAACTTAAAGTAGATTATGATAATAAATGTATTAGACTTTGTATTCGTAAAAATTGGGATGATGTTGATGAAATTGATGATCGTTTTTTCTGGACTTTTCAACAATTGGAGAGTAGAATACATGTAAAGCTTTCATATTTGGCATTAATTCACTATGAATCAAAAATGTCATATGGTGAATCATATTTTAAATTTACTAGTCTTGATATGTATCGCTACAGATACTTTGAAAAATTTTTAGAACTTATTGAAGCTGGAAAAATTACCGTTGATTTTAAAATTTTAACCCATGGTGATGGGGATGACTTTGGAAAACCAAATGATAAAGGAACCAGTTTTATAATAAGTGAAGATGATTTGGATATTTTATTTGAAAAAATTCCAATTAGAAACTATATTTTTAGTTAAAAAAAACGGACTGCATGAGCAGGACGTTTTTTTTGTCATTCAACGGTAACGGATTTTGCTAAATTTCTTGGCTTATCAATGTCGCATCCTTTATTTTTGGCGATTCTATACGATAATAATTGAAGTGGTATTATTGTCAAAATTGGTTGTAATATTTCTTCAATTTTATCTATTGTTATAATTTTGTCATAAAATTTTTCATTAGGTATCATATTAGTTACCAATATTACATATGCACCTCGTGCCTTTGTTTCTTTTATATTGCTTATTGTTTTTTCAGCGATTTCCTCATCAGTAAGTAGGGCAATAACTGGTGTGTTTTTAGCAATCAACGAAATTGTGCCATGTTTTAATTCTCCGGCTTGGTATGCAACACTATTAATATAAGAAATTTCTTTTAGCTTTAGCGATGCTTCTAACGCTATTGCGTAATCTATGGCTCTACCAATAAAGAAAATTTGTTTTTTGTTGTAAATTTTGTCGGCAATTTCTATGTAGTTATCATTTTTAATTGTCTTTTGAATTAATTTTGGCATTTCTTTAATTTCATCACTTATTTTTTTGTATTTTTCATCACTAATTATATTTTTGGCTTTACCTAAATACAAAGCAATTAGACTAAATATTGCAACTTGTGCTAAATATGCTTTAGTTGTTGCAACAGCAATTTCAAATCCAGCTTTAATATAGACAACATGGTCAGCTTCTCTTGCAATTGATGAACCAATTACATTTACAATTGCCATTGTTGTAATTCCATCATTCTTAGCTTTCCTTAATGCTGCAAGAGTATCAGCGGTTTCTCCAGATTGTGATACAACAATCAATAAAGTGTCTTTATCATAAAAACATTTTTTATAGCGGTATTCACTGGCTACTTCAACATTTACAGGAATGTCAGCGTATTTTTCAATCAAGCTTTTACCAACAATTCCAGTGTGATACGCTGATCCACATGCAACTATATCAATCTTTTTAAATTTTTTAATAAAACCAAAGTTTTTTTCGAGTGATTCCATGCTTCCATCATAATAGTAATTAATTGTGTCTTTAAAAACTTTATCTTGTTCATTTATTTCTTTTAACATGAAATGTTCATATCCATTTTTAGTAGCCGCATCCATTGTTCCTTCAAAAACTTTTATTTCTTTTTCACATTTGTTTAAATTTTTATCAAATATCTCTATTTTATCTTTCGATAGTTTTACAATGTCTAAATCATTTAACAACATATATTTTTTTGTATATGCAAGTATTGCTGGTACATCTGATGCAACATAATTTCCGTCATCGGCAATTGCGGCTATCATTGGTATTGCATTTCTTGTTGCATAGATATGTTCATCTTTATCCACCATTACTACAAATGCATATGATCCACGCAAAATTTTACTTGCTTCATTCAATGTTTTAACCATATCATTGTTTTTTTTATACAAGCTATCAATCAAAGCGGCAGCGATTTCGCTATCAGTTTTACTTTTAAATTTGTATCCTTCTTTTACAACTCTATTTTTGATATCTTGATAATTTTCTATAATCCCGTTATGTATCAAAGTTATTTGACCAACCTTATGTGGGTGAGCATTTATTTTATTTACTTCACCATGTGTTGCCCACCTAGTATGACCAATTCCCATGTATGCATCTACATCCATATTAACTTGTTCTTTTAAATTTTTGATTTTTCCAACTTCTTTAATTATTTCTACTGTATTATTTTTTACGTAAGCTATTCCAGCAGAATCATAGCCACGGTATTCTAATGCTTCTAATGCATTAATAAGTTTTGGAACACATTTTTTAGTTCCAATATATCCAATTATTCCACACATTTTAAAATTCCTTTCTTAAAGTATGTGATATATTTTTTGTTACAATTTTGATTTTGATTTTTATTATATATCTTTCGAGTATACTAGCCCGTGATGTATCCGCCGAAATATCGATAATCATCATCCTCGTTAACCACGTGGGTCTGGCGCTAACAAACAATTTTACCTCCATTAATTATTTTGTTTTTTTAATTATAATATAGATTGTATCTTTTGTCAAAATATAGTATAATATTTTTGGTGATGTTATATGGCAAGTGTCAAAGGAAAATTGGAAAAAAAGAATAATTCATCTAGTAATGAATTAACAAATACATTGATTTTAGGTTTGGTTGGTCTAATTTTATTGTTAATTCCGGATACATTAAATAAGTTGTTGGGAATAGTCGTAGGATTAGGTTTACTTATCTTAGGTATTTACTCAATTTACCAATATTTACAACAAAAATTATTTACATCAAACATGATCAGCGGTATTTTGTATAGTATTCTTGGTCTAATTGTTTTATTATATCCAGGTTCTGTCATCAGAGCTGTTGCAATTGGTATTGGTTTTGCTTTAATTGTAATTGGACTTTCTAAATTAAGACAAGCTTTAATATTAAAAAATGTAAACACAAAATGGATTGGAACGCTGGTGGTAAGTATACTAATTTTAATTTTAGGGTTTTTACTTGTGTTTAACCCATTTTCTGGTGTGGCAATAACTAAATTAGCCGGTGCTTTTTTACTAATTGTTGCTATATTTAATGTTGTTGATAATTGCGTTTTTCAAAAGTAACTGTAAAAAGTTATTTTTTTTAACTTCAAAAATTCAGCAATATATGATAAACTATATATATGGTGATGTTATGGATCGAATTACATTTATATTAATAGCAATTGCATACTATATTTTAACTATTGTTTCGGTAATAGTTATTTTGAATGTTCTAAATAATAAAGAGAAAAAGAAATTGAAAAAAGAGATAGAAAAGTTAGAAACTGAAAAAAATATGGTAATTTCTGCTTCAATGTTATCTGAATTAAACAAAGTTGAGGCTTTGGTTAATAATGATGAAATGAAAGAAAAACTAAATGATTGGAAATCTAGATTTAATGACATAAAGGAAGTGGAAATGCCAAAAATAACTGATACCATCAATGAAATTGAAGAATTATTTGAAGAAAAAAACTTTAAAGATTTAAAAGGATTAGTTTTAAAAGCGGATTTTGATTTAAATACATTAAAAACAAAAGCTAGTTTTTTACTTGATGAAATTAAAGATGTAACTCTAAGTGAAGAACGAAATAGAGAAACTATTACAAAATTAAAGGCTGAATATCGTGATATTCTTGGAACGTATAAAGAATTTGAAGAAGAATATGCTGATGTAAAAGTACCTTTGGAACTTCAATTTGAAAATGTTGATAAATTATTTGCAGCTTTTGAAAATGCGATGGATCAAAATGCTTACACTGAAGTGGGTAGAATTGTAAAAGCAATTGCTGATGTTATTGCTAATTTAAAGGTAATTATTGATGAAGCACGTCCAATTATAACTTTGGGCAAAAATTTAATTCCTAAAAAAGAAGAAGATATTAAAAATATTGCTGAAAAAATGACTCGTGAAGGTTATAATATTGAATACTTAAATATTGATTATAATATTAATGAAGCAAACAAAAAAATTCAAGATATTTTTCAACGTTTAAATGTTTTGAATGTTGAAGATTCATTATTTGAACTTAAAACAATGCATGATTATTTTGATTCTTTATATGCAGATTTTGATAAAGAACGTATTTCTAAAAAAATATATGAGGATTTTAGCAGAAGTATTTTAATTAAGGCTACGAAACTTGAAAAAGTTAACAATGAACTATATAAAAAGATGGGGGATATTAAATATAGTTATGATTTATCAGATGATGAGGTCTCAGTAATAGTTGAAATTAAACAGGAAATAATGAGTATTCGTGCTAGTTATGATAAAATTGTTGATGTGGGAAGAAGTAAAATGCTTGCTTATTCGAAACTTGCTAGAGAAATGGAAATTATTAATTCTAAGCTTATTAAAACTGAAGAAAAGTTAAATGGTGCCTTAAAAAATTTAGGTAGCTTAAAAGAGGATGAACTTAGAGCACGTGAACAACTTGATGAAATTAAAAAAATTTTATCTTCAACAAAAGAAAAAGTTCGTTCATATAAGCTTCCATGTGTTCCTAAGAATTATTATGTCGAACTATCCGAAGCAATGGAAGCAATTAATGAATTAGTTAAAGAATTAGATAAACGTCCAATCTCAATAAAAATTCTTAATTTAAGGGTAGATACTGCCAGAGACTTAGTTTTAAAAGTTTACAATACTGTTAATGAAACTATTAAAACTGCAAAAATGGCTGAAACTGCAATAGTATATGGAAATCGTTATAGAGTTACAAATAAAGAAGTTGATTTTGGATTAACTAAGGCAGAAAATGCATTTATAAAAGGTAATTTTAAGATGAGTCTTGAAAATGCAATTAATGCAATAAATATTGTTGAACCAGGTATACATAAAAAATTACTTGAGGAATCATATAGTTAGGAAGTGAATAAATTTGATATATTTTGATTATAGTGCAACAACACCAGTATCTTATGATGTTCTTGATACAATTACAAAAGTTAGCAAAGATTTTATAGGTAATGCCAATTCTATTCATAGTTTGGGGCAAAAATCCTTTTCTTTATTGGAAAGTGCAACAAAACAAATTGCTGATATATACTCAGTTAATCCATCTGAAATTGTTTATACGAGTGGGGCAACTGAAGCTAATAATATAGCTTTAATTGGATCTTGTCTTGCTAATCATAAAAGGGGTAAACATATTATTGTTTCTAAGCTTGAGCATCCATCAATTTATGTAATTTGTGATTATTTAAAAACAATAGGTTTTGAAGTGAGTTATGTAAAAAATGATCAAGATGGTTTAATAGATTTTGAAGATTTGAGGAATTTAGTACGCGATGATACGATTTTAGTAAGTATTTGTGCAGTTAATTCTGAAACTGGAGTAAGACAACCTTTAAAAATGATTAGACAAATAATAAAAAAAGAAAACATGGGTACAATATTTCATTCCGATATGACTCAAGCTATTGGTAAGGTTAGTGTAAATATGCATGATGTAGATTTAGCTAGTATGTCAAGTCATAAAATATTTGGACCAAAAGGAATTGGTTTTTTATATAAAAGTAGTATGGTTAAAATAACTCCATTAATTTATGGAAGTGGCAAAACCAATGATTTAAAACCTGGGACACCACCGCTTCCTTTGATTGCAGCATTATCTAAAGCTGTTCGTCTTGCGAATGATGGTCTTGAAAAAAAAGAAAGATTTGTAACCCTTTTAAATGATAAAATTGTAAATGCATTAAGTAAATATCCAAATATTAAAATAAATAAAACAAAATATAGTATACCTCAAATACTTAATATAAGTGTTATGGATGTTATGCCTGAGGTTTTAGTCCATGCATTAGAAAAATACGAGATTTATGTGAGTACGAATACTGCATGTTCAAGTGGAGACATTTCTAATAGCGTCATTGCTATATATAATGATATAAATAGAGCAAAACATACAATAAGAATTAGTTTATCTTATGTAAGTACAACTGAAGAGGTTAATAAATTTATTGAAGTGTTTAAATCTGTTTATGAAAATTTAAGTAATTTACGTTAAAACTACCATTTTTGGTGGTTTTTCTTGTGGATTTGTGATACAATCTATTTGTTTGGTGGTTTATATGGAAAAAATAATAATTATAAAATATGGAGAATTAAGTACAAAAAAAGATAATAAAAACTTCTTTATAAGTAAATTAAAGAATAATATTGATGTAACTTTAAAAAATATTGAACACGAAACTTTTTATGATTTTGGAAGAATGTTTATAAAAACAAATTATATTGATGAAGTAATAAATCTTTTAAAGAATGTTTTTGGTATTCAAGAAATTATGATAGGTTATAAAAGTTCTAATCTAGATATCGAAGATATAAAAAATAATGTGTTAGATTTGATTAAAGATAAAGAATTTAAAACATTTAAAGTTGTAACAAAACGAAGTAATAAAAGTTATCCTTTAGAATCAATGATGGTTAACAATATTTTGGGGGGACACATTCTTAAAAATATTGATGGAATACATGTAGATGTTCATAATCCAGAAATTGTAGTTAATGTTGAAATTAGAAATGAAGAGGTTTTATTCTACTTTAGTGGTATCAAAGGGTTGGGGGGATATCCAGTTGGTACTTTAGGCAAAGGTTTACTTATGTTAAGTGGAGGAATTGATTCTCCGGTTGCTGGGTATCTTGCTATAAAAAGAGGGGTAAAACTTGAAACTATTTATTTTGAAAGCCCACCACATACGAGTGATATGGCTAAAGATAAAGTTATAAAACTTGCTAAAGTTCTTGCAAAATATAATACTGAAGTTAAAATACATGTTATTAATTTTACTGAAATTCAAGAGTCAATTTTAAAAAATATACCTCATGAATATTTGATAACTATAATGAGAAGAATGATGTATCGAATTAGTGCAATTGTTGCAACACAGAATAATGCTAATATTATTGTAAATGGTGAATCAATTGGTCAAGTTGCAAGTCAAACTTTAACAAGTATGAGAGCAATAAATGAAGTTGTCAAAATACCTGTTATTAGACCTGTTGCATGTTTTGATAAACTAGAAATTATTGATATTTCAAAACAAATTGGTGCTTATGATATTTCAATTTTACCATTCGAAGATTGTTGTACTGTATTTGTTCCAAAGCATCCAGTTATTAATCCAAACCCAATAAAGTGTAGTGAATATGAAGAATTAATTCCTTATAAAGATTTAATTTATAAAGCAATAAAACATCATGAAGTTATTAAAGTTTCAATAACTGATGACAATAAATATAGTGATTTATTATAATTTTTCTTGATAATCATAAATAAATAATATATAATTAAGTTGAAATGAGTGTGTTAATATGGAAGATAATTTTTGTTTAAAGACTTCAGGGATGTGGCAACTTGCAGGTTATGTTTTGTTTGCTATAAAGATAATTGTTCCTTTGATTATTATAGTTCTTGGAATAATTGATTTTGCTAAAGCTAGTTTAAGTAGTGATGATAAGGCTGTATCTAAAGCAGCATCTTCATTATTAAATAGATTTATAATCGGGATTGCAGTTTTCTTTGTACCAACAGTAGTATCTATTGTTTTAGGTTTAGTTGTAACTAAAGAGGAAGATGGAACTGGTATTGATGCATGTAGAGTTTGTTTATTAAATCCTACTGATACTGATTGTGATTCTTATAAAAGAAAAGCAAAAGGAATAGATGCTGTTGATAAAGCTGATAAAGATTCATTAAGAGATTATGAATAATTAATTAGTTTTTAAACATAATATTATTAGGTGATATTGTGTTTAAAATAAATGATTATTATTATAAAGGTTATGATATTGAAAATAAGTCGAGGTTAGAAAAGTTAGTTATGGGGTATTCAAATCCTTATGGACCTAACTTAGGTAGTAACTCTCGAAGAATAATTGATTATCAAAAAAGTGCTACTTTTACTAATCAAGATAATACAAAGTTAAAAATAACTAAATAATTAGTCACTAATTTATAAAATATTTTGTAAATTAGTGACTTTTTTTTCATTTTAATGTATAATAATGGACAGAGGTGAAGTTATGAAAATTTTAGCAGTAAATGCAGGTAGTTCATCACTTAAATTTACATTGATTGAATTACCAGAAAAGAAAGTATTAGCAAATGGATTATTTGAAAAAATAGGAATTCCAGGTTCTTGTTATACAATTAAATATAATGGAGAAAAAATTACTAAGGAAGCTAATTTAGGAGATCATTCAGTTGCAGTACAAATTTTAATGGATGAATTAATTAATATGGGTATTATTAGTTCATTGGAAGAAATAGATGGGGTTGGACATAGAATGGTTCATGGTGGTCAAGAATTTACTGAATCAGTTGTATTAACAGAGGATGTACTTGAAAGGGTTTCACAATATAATGAACTTGCACCACTTCATAATCCTGCCAATATTATGGGTGTAAGAGCTTTTATGAAAGCATTACCAAACACTATTCAAGTTGGTGTATTTGATACTGCATTCCATACAACTATGGAACCAACTGAATATATTTATCCAGTACCTTATGAATGGTATGAAAAATATGGAGTTAGAAAATATGGATTCCATGGAACAAGTCATCGATACATTAATAAAACAATTAGTGAATATTTGAAAAGAGATGATTTAAAAGTTATTTCTTGTCATATAGGTAATGGTGGATCTATCACTGCAATTGATTCAGGTAAAGTTGTTGATACTTCAATGGGATTTACACCACTTGCTGGTATTATGATGGGTACAAGATGTGGTGATATTGATGCATCTATGTTATCTTACTTAGCTGGGAAGACTGGTAAAACTTTAGAAGAATTAACAAATGATTTAAATAAAAAAAGTGGTCTTTTAGGTGTTAGTGAAGTAAGTAGTGATTCAAGAGATGTTGAAAATGCTGCGAATGATGGAGATGCTAAAGCTATTCTTGCTCAAGAAATGTATGCTAGAAAAATAGCTAATTATATTGCTATGTATAATAATTTACTTGGTGGAGCAGATGTTATTACATTAACTGCAGGTGTTGGTGAAAATAGTAAAACTATGCGTAAATCTATTCTTGATAAGATTGCATCACTTGGTGTTAAAATTGATGAAGAAAGAAATGACTTTAGAGGAGAATTCCGTTTAATATCAACTGATGATTCAAAAATTCCAGTTTATGTTGTTCCAACTGATGAAGAATTAATGATTGCGTTGGATACTGTTGAATTAAAAAATAAAAATAAATAGAAATGAGTGATAAAATGAAGGAAATGTATAAAAAAGTATTTAAAATAATAAAGAAGTATAACAATATTGTTTTAGCTAGACATATAAGTCCGGATCCAGATGCTATAGCAAGTCAAATAGCTTTAAGGGATTCTATTAAACTTACATTTCCAGAAAAAAATGTTTATGCAGTAGGTGCTGGGGTACATAAATTTAAATATTTAGGTACCTTGGATAAACCTGATTTAAGTTCTTTGGATAATGCTTTGTTAATTGTATTAGATGTTCCAAACTTTTATAGAGTTGATGGAATAAATGGATTAGAATATAGTGCTATATTAAAAATTGATCATCATCCAGCTGAGGATATAATCGGGGATGTTGATTGGACTGATTCAACTAAATCTAGTACATGTGAAATGATTTCTGAACTTTTATTAAATACAAGCTTAGTTATGGATAAAAAATGTGCTGAAGATTTATATGTAGGAATGGTTTTTGATAGTGATAGATTTTTACTTCCAAATACAACTGCTAATACTTTAAAAACAGCATATGAATTAATAACTGCAAGTAATATAGATTTTGTTAGTTTATATGATAATTTGTATGAAAGAAGTATTAATGAAGAAAAATTCAGAGCATATTTAATAAATAATATAGAGATAACTGAAAATAAATTTGGTTTTATCTTTGTGTCAAGTGAAGATTTAAGAAAATTTAATGTTGAAGCTACTAGTGTATCTAATCAAGTAAATGATTTTTACTTTATAAAAGAACTTATTTGTTGGATGTTTGTTGTATATGATGAAAGAAATAGTATATATAAAGCAAATATAAGAAGCCGTGGACCAGTTATAAATGAAGTGGCATCTAAGTATAAAGGTGGAGGTCATAAATTTGCATCTGGTTGTAGAACAACAGATTATAAAGTAATCGAAGATTTAGCTAAAGATTTAGATAAAACATGTAAAGAGTATTTTAATGAAGAAAATATCTAGTATAAAGTTATATAAAAATAAATATATTGTTTACTTTGATAAAGAATATATTAGTTTATATTCTGATACAATAATTAAGTTTAATTTACTTAAACCAAGGAATATTAGTGATATAGAATATAAAAATATAATTTTATATAATGATTATGTTGATGCATATAATAAAGCTTTAAAACTAATTGGAATAAAACTTAGAACTAAAAAAGAAATTAAGGATAAATTAAGTAATTATAATAAAGATACAATAGATAAGGTTATTTTGTTACTTCAAAAAAATGGTTATTTAAATGAAGATTTATATATCAGTGCATATATTAATGATAAACTTAATTTAAGTAGTGATGGGCCAAAGAAAATACAAAGTAATTTGGGGAAATTAGATTTAGATAAAGAAAAAATTAATGAACAAATTAGTTTGATAAATAGTGATGTATGGCTTGATAGAATAGATAAGGTTATAAAGAAGAAAGATAAACAAAATAAAAAATTATCTAAGAATATGTTTATTAAAAAGATAAAGAATGATTTATTGTTGTTAGGTTATCCGAGTAATCTTATTAATGAAAAGTTAGATTTATTAGATAATAAAGATGATGCAATATTAAAAAGTGTGTACGAAAAAGAATATAAAAAATTAAGTAGAAAGTATGATGGAGAAAACCTTAAGAGTAAGTTAAAATATAATTTATATAAAAAAGGTTTTAAAATAGATGATATTAATAAAATAATGGAATAGGTGGTATATATGAAGAAAAATATGAAATGGTTAATTGTTTTTGTTAGTTTAATGATGCCAGAAGTTGCATTTGCGGAAGAAATAAATGTCTGTAGTGGGCAAAGTTTAAGAGCTTTTCAAATTATTGGTTATTTAATTTATGTGGCAAAAATGGTTATTCCTCTTTTGCTTGTAGTTCTTGGAAGTATTGATTTAGCAAAAGGTGTTATTGCAACAAATGAGAAACCAAATAAAGATAGTTTAATGGCTTTTGGAAGAAGGTTAATAATTGCTGTAGTAATATTTTTGATACCAACTGTACTTGATTTTTTACTTAGTTTTGTTGATGGAGCCAATGATACAATGGATAAATATTCTGTATGTACAACATGTTTACTTGATCCTTTAGGGGACGAATGTCAAAATGGTGTTGATGAATAAAGTGGATAAAAAACTTATCCATTTTTCTTTTATTTAGGTAATATTTTTGATATAATAATATTACATTAATGGAGGTTAACAATGGATATATTAAATAATTTAAATAACGAACAAAAACAAGCCGTTATGCATATGGAAGGTCCATGTTTAGTTTTGGCAGGAGCAGGTTCAGGTAAAACCAAAGTATTAACAACAAGAATTGCTAATATGATAAATGAAGGTATTTATTCTGGTAATATTTTAGCTATTACATTTACTAATAAAGCAGCGAAAGAAATGCGTGATAGAATTAGTTTATTAGTGGAAAATAATTATGCTTTTGTAGGAACTTTTCATTCTTTTGGGCTTAGAATTATCAGAGAAAATGTTGAAAAATTGGGTTTAACTAGTAACTTTACAATTATAGATAGTGATGATGCACTTAGTATTATTAAGAAAATTATGAAGGAATTTGATATAAGTACAAAAGATTTTAGTCCTTCATTTGTTAGAAATAAAATTAGTTTTATTAAAAATGAAATGTTAAGTGATGCTGAAGTAGAGAAGTTTTTAGCTAGTCCTCCGGAAAAAGTTGCTGCTAAAGTATATTTTCAATATGAAAAGGTTTTAAGAAAGAATAATGCCGTTGATTTTGATGATTTATTAAAAAGACCTGTTATGTTATTTTTAGAAAATGAAGATATTTTAGATAAATATCAAGAAAGATATAAATATATATTAATTGATGAGTATCAAGATACAAATGAAGTTCAATATAAGTTAGTTAAGATGCTTGCAAGTAAGTATCGTAATCTTTTTGTTGTAGGTGATGTTAATCAAAGTATCTATGGTTTTAGATGGAGTAATTATAAAAATATTCTTAATTTTGAAAAAGATTATCCGGATGCTGTAAGTATTACTTTGAATCAAAATTATCGAAGCACTAATACAATTTTAACTGCTGCAAACAATGTTATTAAAAATAATGTTGAAAGAAAAGAAGTTAATTTGTTTAGTACTTATGGTGATGGAGTTAAGATTAAGTATTTTCGCGGGCTTGATGAAAAAGATGAAGTAAGACTTGTAACTGATGAAATAAGAAAATTATTAAATGAAGGATATACTTATAATGATTTTGCTATTCTTTATAGAACCAATGCTCAATCAAGAAATGTCGAAGATGCTATATTAAAATTAAATTATCCATATAGGGTAGTTGGTAGTTATTACTTTTATAAAAGAAAAGAAATTAAAGATTTGTTATGTTACTTAAGACTTATTTCAAATCATCAAGATGATGTATCTTTAGAAAGAGTTATTAATGTACCAAAAAGAGGAATAGGTACAACATCAATTCAAAATATTACAACACTTGCAAATGATAATAATACATCAATGTTTGATTGTTTATCTAAACCAAAGGAATTAGAATTTAAAAAATTAATTTTAGATTTAACAGAAGAAGCTAAGAATAAGGATTTAACTGAGTTAATTGATTTAGTATTAGAAAAAAGTGGTATGAAAAAAGAACTTCTTAATGAACATAGTTTAGATGCTGATATTAGGCTTGAAAACTTAATGGAATTTAAGAGTATTACTGAAAATTATCAAAAAGATACTGGTAATGTTAACTTGGAAGATTTTTTGGAAGATATAAGTTTAGTGGCTGATTCACAAGAACATCAAGAACTTGATAATGCGATTACTTTGATGACAATGCATGCTGCGAAAGGTCTTGAATTTAAAGTGGTATTTTTAATAGGTATGGAAGAAGGTATTATGCCTCATTTTATGAGTTTAGAATCATCAAGTGACTTAGAAGAAGAACGAAGACTTTGTTATGTTGCAATTACACGTGCTAAAGAAAGATTATATATTACAAATGCTAAAAGAAGACTTTTATTTGGTACTGTAAATATGAATCCACCATCAAGATTTATTTCAGAAATTGATGATAACTTAATTGAAAAACAAGAAAATAAAGAAAGTTTAATGAATAAAACTTTTGAAAAAAGTAAGTTTTATGAAGGGGACGCAATTGATTATAAACCAGGTGAAGTTGTACTTCATGCTTCATTTGGTAAAGGTGTAGTAGTGGATATTGATGATAGATTTGTAACTGTTGCATTTAATAAAAGATTTGGTGTAAAGAAATTTTTAAATAATTATAAAGGATTAAGGAGGATAAATTAATGAAGACTTTAGTTATTATGGCTGCAGGAATGGGTAGTAGATTTGGAGGGTTAAAACAAATTGAACCAGTTGGACCAAGCGGAGAAATTATTGCAGATTATTCTGTGTATGATGCAAAAAAAGCTGGATTTGAAAGAGTAGTGTTTATTATAAGAAAAGAAAATGAAGATTATTTTAAAGAACATATTATAAATAAATTTAATGATAAGATTGAGGTTGAACTTGCTTTTCAAGAGTTATCATATATTCCAGAAGATGTAATTTTACCTGAAGGTAGAGTTAAAATGCTTGGCACTGGACATGCTTTATATTGTGCACAAGATTATATTGATGATGATTTTATTATTATTAATTCAGATGATTTTTATGGATATGATTCATTTTTACAAGCATCTAAGTTTTTAGATAGTAAAAATGAAGATTACATGAGTGTTAATTATCCTTTTTATGTAACAATGAGTAAGTATGGTAAAGTAAAACGTGGTGTAGTAAAAGAAGATAATGGTTATGTTAAAGAAATAATTGAAAGTGAAATAAGTGTTGATGGTGATAAAATTATTGCCAGTAGCTTAGTTAATGGTGATATATTTGAAATAGAAAAAGATACACCGGTGGCAGTTAATTTCTTTGCATTTAGAAAGAGTTTTTTAAATGTATTAAATCAAGAATTTGATAAATTTATTCATGGTGATATTGATTTAAAGAGTGAATTTTTACTTCCAGATATATTAAAATGCGGACTTGCTGAAAAAAAGTTTAAAGTAAGATGTGCTACTTCAAAAAGTAAATGGATTGGTATGACTTATAAAGAGGATGAAGAAGATGTTAAAAAAAGTATTAATGAATTGATTAGTTTGGGTGAATATCCTAATAATTTGTGGGGTTAATATGGAAAATATAAAAAAAAGAGTAGAAGAATTAACTAAGATATTAAATGATGCAAATTATAATTATTATGTGTTAGATAATCCAACGATTACTGACCAAGAATATGATAAATATATTAGAGAGCTTGAAGGTATTGAAGAAGAATATCCAGAGTTTGCAAGTGATGTAAGCCCGACGAAGAGAGTTGGAGGAGAAGTAATATCTAAATTTGAAAAAGTAATTAGAGATAAACCGATGCTTTCAATCGGAGATGTCTTTAATGAAGAAGAAGTTAGTGATTTTGTTAAGAAAATTATTAATGAAACTGATACACATGAGTTTGTTTGTGAACAAAAGATAGATGGTTTAGGTATATCTTTGATTTATGAAAAAGGTGTATTAGTAAGAGGGGTTACAAGAGGTGATGGACTTGTTGGAGAGGATGTTACTCACAATGTTAAAACAATTAAGTCTGTTCCTTTGAAGTTAAAACGTGATGTTGATATTGAAGTACGCGGGGAAATTTTTATGCATAAAAGTACTTTAGAAAAAATTAATAAAGAACGTGAAATGCTGGGAAAACCTAAACTTCAAAATGTTAGAAATGCTGCAGCTGGTAGTATTAGACAACTTGATTCAAGTGTTACTGCTAAAAGAGAGTTAGATACATTTATTTATTATTTACCTAACCCAACTGATTTTGGAATAAAGACTCATTTGGAGGCTTTACAATTTATGTCTGATTTAGGTTTTAAGATAAATCTTAATAATAGGCTAGTTGGTAGTTTAGATGAAGTATTAAAATACATTGATGATCAAACTAGAAAAAGAGGTAGTTTAAGCTATGAAATAGACGGTGTTGTTGTAAAAGTAAATAGTATAGAAATGCAAGAAAAATTAGGCAATACTGCTAAATATCCAAGATGGGTAATTGCATATAAATTTCCTGCTCTAGAAGTTTTAACAAAATTAACTGATATTATTTTTACAGTTGGAAGAACTGGAAGAATTACTCCGAATGCTGTACTTGAACCTGTTATTGTAATGGGTTCCACAATAAGAAGAGCAACACTTCATAATGATGATTATGTAAATCAAAAAGGTTTAAAAATTGGAGATATAGTTTCAATTAGAAAAGCTGGTGATGTTATTCCTGAAGTAGTGGAAGCTAAGATAGAAAGAAGAACTGGTAATGAATTAGACTTTGTGATGATTGATAAATGTCCAATGTGTGGTGGAAAAATAGAAAAAAGAAATGGTCAAGTTGATTATTACTGTGTAAATCCAGATTGTCCAAGAAGAAATATTGAGAGTATAATTCATTATGTATCCAGAGATGCAATGAATATTGAAGGTCTCGGAGATGAGATTGTTGAAGAGTTATATAACTTAGGTTTTGTTAGAAAGATAACTGATTTATATGATTTAAGTTCTAAGAAAAAACAAATAATGGAATTTGATGGATATGGTGAAAAAAGTTTAAATAAAATAATTGATAATATTGAATCTAGTAAAAATAGTAGTTTAGAAAGATTATTGTTTGGTCTAGGTATTAAAGAAGTTGGTAATAAAACTGCGAAGATACTTGCAAGTAATTTTGAAAAAATGGATAATTTAATGGATGCATCAATTGAAGAGTTAGAAAGTATTAAAGATATTGGTCATATTACAGCTTTATCAGTTTATGAATTTTTACAAAATAACAAAGATTTAATTAATGAACTTAAAAATATTGGTGTTAATATGAATTACTTAGGCAAGAATATGGGTAACAACAATTTAATAAGTGGTAAAAAGTTTGTTATAACTGGTACCATTGATGGATATGGAAGAAAAGAAATAAAAGAAATTATTGAAAGCTTTAATGGTGTTGTTAGTGAATCTGTTAGTAAAAATACTGATATTGTTATTGTTGGAGATAAACCAGGTAGCAAATATCAAGATGCATTAAAGTTAAATATTATGATTTGGGACAATAAAAAAACACTTGAAGTGTTAAATAATTTGCCAAAAGCATAAATAGATAGTATAATTATATTACTTAAGAGGTGTGTTATGAAAAATAAGTTTAAAGAATTATGGGGGAAGAATAAAGTATTAATCATTCTTGGTTTAATATTAATAGGTTGTTTAGTTGCTATTATTATTGTTAGTATTTCATTCTTTTTTGGTAAGGGTAAATCTATTGAAGGAGATAGAATAAATGATATTAGTAAGTATCCGATTACTGAGACTTTTAAAAGTGATTTTGTTACCTCAGTAGAAGGTAATGAATCTGTTAAAAGTGCTACTTTAGAAGTAAAGAGTAATCGTAGAACAGTTTATGTTGTCATTAATTTTAAAGATGATACATCACTTAATGATGCTGAAGGTATTGCTCAAGCAAGTCTTTCTAACATAAGTGAAGATTTACTTGGTTATTATGATTTTGAATACATTTTAAAATGTGAAAAGACTGAAAATAGTGATGGATTTATTATTATGGGGGCAAAAAATGTAGCTGGAAGTGGTCTTGTTTGGAACAATAATACTCCGGTGGAAAGTGAAGAATAATTATGAAAAAAAGAAAAAATATAATAATTGTTATTATAAGTGTACTTGTTGTAATTGTTAGTGCGGTAGTTTTATTTAATATTTTAAATGATAAGGATAAATTAACTGTTGTAGAAAGAAATTGGATAAATGATAACATAGGTACTATATTAAATATTAATGTTTTAAATAACGCTAATGTATTTGGTAAAGATGGTAGTGGTGTTTATTATGATTTTTTAAATGATTTTAAAGATGAATATAGTTTAAGTATTAATCCAATAACATTTAATTCTGGAACTAATCCAAGTGGTATAACATTGGGTGTTAAATATAATGTTGATAGTAAAGATAAAGTTATTTATAAAGATCATTTTGTATTAGTTTCAAAAAATAATGATGTTATATCAACAATTAGTGATTTAAATGGTAAAGAAATTGGTGTTGTTGGAAGTGATTTAAGTTATGTAACTAAATATATTAAAACAAACGCAACATTTAAACAATATGAGACAAAGGATGAACTTGTTAAAGAAATGAAAGATTCATTATCTTATATGTTAGTACCTTTGACTGATTATTTAGATACAATATTAAGTAATGATTATTATGTTGTATATCATTTTAGTGATATAAAAATATACTATGTTTTAGAACTTGATGATTCAACTCTTGCTAGTGTTTTAAGAAAATACTATAGTAAGTGGGAAACTAGTTTTAAAGAAAAATATAATGATAATTTATTTAAAGCTTTTACAAATGCTATGAATATTACTGATACAGAAGTAGATGCGATGCAAAGTGTAAGTTATAATTATGGATTTGTTAATGCAAGCCCATATGAAGTAATATTGGGTGGTAAATATGGTGGTATTGTTGCAGTTTATTTAAGTAAATTTAGTGATTTTGCTGATGTAGAATTTAATTTTGTTAAGTATAAAAACTTTGATAAATTTAATAAAGCAGTTAGTAAAGGTGAAATAGATTTATATTTTAATTATTATAATTTTAAAGATGATTATTATCAAACCGATGGTTTACCAATTGAATATGTAGCAGTTGCTCCGAAAGATGATAATATTGTTATTAAGTCACTTAATTCATTGATTGGTGAAGAAGTATATGTTTTAAATAATAGTAAAATATATGATTATGTTAATGGTATAAGTGGGATTACAATAAAAACATATAATACAACAAAAGATTTGCTTAAATTAAATAAAAAAGATGTCTATATTATTTTGGATAAAAATACATTTGATTATTATAGTGATAAAAAGCTAGATAATTATAGTGCAAGATATGAAGGATTTATAAATAATGAGTATACATTTAAGGTTAAAAATAATAGTGCTCTTTATAAATTGCTTGATAAATATATTGGAGTTATGGATGAAAATGAAATGGTTTTGGAAGGTTTACTAAATCATGAAGAAACTATTAAAAGTGGAAATTTAATAACAAAGATTGCTGAATATATATTATACGTTGTTATAATTGTAGCTGTAGTTATAATTGTATTCATTAAAAAGAGTAAGAAAATATCTATTGCTAAAAAAATTAAAAAAGATGATAAGATGAAATTTATTGATCAATTAACAAGTTTAAAAAATAGAAATTTCTTAAATGAAAATATTGAAACATGGAATAATAATACGATATATCCTCAGACTATAATTGTAATTGATTTAAATAAAGTTCAAGAAATTAATGATAGTTATGGTTATAATGAAGGAGATAGACAAATTAAAGCTTTAGCTAATATATTAGTTAAAACTCAACTTGATAATAGTGAAATTTTAAGAACTGATGGTAATGAATTTGTTATTTATTTAGTTGGATATAATCAAAAACAAGTAAGTAATTATATTCATAAATTAAATAAAGAAATTAAAAAATTACCATATGATTTCGGGGCTGAATTTGGATTTAGTATGATTTTAGATGATATTAAAACTATCGAAGATGCTTTGAATGAGGCGATAGAAGATATGAAAAAAAATAAGGAAAATAATAATGATGAAGGTAAAGCTTAAGTTAAAAGAGTTCTTTGATAATTTTGTTAAAGTAATGTTAAGACCTGAGATGGCAATCCTCCCAGGTCAACTTGCTTACTTTTTTGTCTTAGCAATAGTTCCCACGATTACATTAATAAGTTATGAAGCAGCACTTCTTAATTTGTCAACTGATGTTATATTTGATTTTATAGGAAGTGCATTTTCACCAGATATTGCCAATATGCTTCTTAATACAACAGATGCAAATAAAGGTGGATTTGGGTTCTTTATGGTAATTGTTGTTGGGTATTTTATTGCATCAAATGGGCCTGCATCAATAATTGTTACATCAAACACAATATATGGAGAAAAACAAGAAGGATTCTTTCGAAGAAGATTAAAAGCAATTATAATGACATTCTTTTTGGTTTTACTTTTTATATTTATGTTGATAGTTCCTGTATTTGGTAATAAAATTGTGAAATTATTTGAATTTGTTAATTTAAATAGTTCAATTACAAAAAATGTTGGTACAGTTATGCTTTTTTTACAAGGACCAATTACTTGGTTAATTATGTATTTCTTTATTAAAATATTATATACAATGGCACCGAATAAAAGAGTTCGAAGTAAAAATGTTGGATATGGGGCATTATTTACTTCTGTATCATGGATAATTATTACATATATTTATTCATATTATATAAATAATATTGCTCATTATAGTACATTCTATGGTGGACTAGCTAATTTAGTTATTTTAATGTTTTGGATTTATCTTCTTGCTTATGCTTTTACAATTGGTATGGCACTTAATTATAGAAAAGAAGAGGTTGAATTAGAAAAAACTGGTACTATAAATTTGAATAAATAGGGTAGTATAGTAGTATGTACTACGGGTATTACTTATGTACATGATCTAATTTTTCGATATAAGATTAGTATTCTTTACTAAAATATATTGGAGAGTAATATTCCAATAAAACTCATTTTAATATGAGTTTTATTTTTGTAAAAAAATAATTAATCATGTTACATTACTTGATTTTTTTATTAAATGAAAGTATACTTTATTTGTGGTGTATATGAAAAAAAATAAGAAAAGTAATAAAAATAAATCAAATGGTTTTAGAAAGTATTTGGCAATATCTTTAGGTGTAATATCTATTATTGTACTTTGGTTAGTATATTTTATTAATGTTTTACCAATGGAGTATTTTATAGTTTTATGTTTTTTACTTTTAATAATTGATGTTATAGTTATATCCTTGTTGCTTTCTTTTGGAACAATAAAAAACATTTTAGGAGGCTTTTTTTCTTTACTTCTTATAGTAACAATGATAGTGGGAATCAATTATGAACTGAATACTTTAGATTTCTTTAAACAATTTGGATTCAATGAATATAAAACTGAAAATTATGGTATTTATGTTTTAAAGAGTAGTAATTATGAAAATATAGTTGATTTGGAAAATAAATCTATTGGTCACTTAGAACTTAAAAAAAATGCTGGTCTTAATAAGATGGTTGATAAAATAACAAAAAAGATAGAGTTTAAAAGTAAGACTTACGATGATATATATTCAATGGTAAGTGGCCTTATCGGGGAAAAAATAGAGGGAATTATTTTAGAAGAAGCACAGGTTGAAATTTTGAAAGAAGAAAATTATAATGAATATGAATTATTAAAGAGTATTTATGGTGATGCAATAGAATTAAGTATAAAAAAGAACAAGTCTAATATCGATATTACAAAAGATTCATATAATATTTATATATCTGGAATTGATACATATGGAAATATAACTAATGTTTCAAGAAGTGATGTTAATATTCTTGCAACTGTAAATCCTGTTAAAAAAGAAATATTATTAACAAATATACCTCGAGATTATTATGTCAAGCTACATAGTTTTAATGAGTATGATAAATTAACTCATGCAGGTATCTATGGTATTGATGAGAGTATTAGCACTATTGAAGATTTACTTGATACGAAAATAAATTATTATGTAAAAGTAAACTTTACTTCTTTGATTGATATTGTTGATGCATTAGATGGGATTGTAGTAAACTCAAATTATAGTTTTACAACTGTTGATGGTTATTCATTTAAAAAAGGAAATAATTATCTGGATGGAAAAGAAGCATTAAGTTTTGCAAGAGAAAGAAAAGCTTTTAAAGAAGGAGATCGTATACGCGGTGAAAATCAACAATTAATTTTGACATCAATCATAAATAAGGCAACAAGTACTAAGATTATAACAAATTATACAGAAATATTAAAAGCAGTAAAGGGTAAATTTATAACAAATATTAAGGATGAAGAAATTACTAAATTAATAAAGATGCAATTTAGGGATGGTCAAGCTTGGAATATAAAGTCAATAAGTGTAAATGGAGTTGATTCTTATGATTATGTTTATAGTTATAAGAAAAATAAACTGTATGTAATGAGACCAATACAAGAAACTGTAGATAATGCAAAAGGTAAAATTAAAGATGTAATGAAGTAAAAGTGTCAAATTTGACACTTTTTTAGATGGATGTTTTGGCTACTTTTGTCGAACTTGTTTAAAATGTTTTAAAAATTATCTAAACTATATTTGTAAGGTGATAACATGTTTAAAATGGAGCTTGAGTATAAAAATGGAATATTATTTGCAAGGTTAAAAGGTATTTTAAATCGAAAAAATAGTTATAAAATAAATAATTATTTGAATCCTGTATTAAAAAAACATAATATTAAATGTCTTGTGTATAATTTTGAAAATTTAGAAAGTGTTGATAATACTGGTATTGATGCAATATTAAATAGCAAATACACAATTAAATTAAATAAAGGTGTTATAAGGGTTTGTGGTTCTAGTGGTTATAATGAAGCTTTACGAAGATATTTAAAAATTCCAAAAATTGATAAAGAAATGGAGGCTTTAAAATGATAGAAAGATTAATTAATGAGTGTGTTCCACTGGTATGGAAGATTTCAAAGCAATTTTATGGCGTCGATAAAAATGATTTATACCAGGCAGGAATTCTTGGTATTATTAAAGCATATCAAAATTATAAAAATGATGGTACTACAAAGTTTAGTACATATGCCTACAATTATATTTTTGGTGAAATGTATTTAGTAAGTTGTAATAAAGAAATTAAATTAAATAAAGATATCAATAAATTAATTAAGATGGTCGAGGTTGGTAAAAATAGACTTAGTCAAGAAATATTACGTGAACCAACTTTAAAAGAATTATCTAATTTTTTAGAAATTCCTATGGAAAAGTTAGAACAAGTAATGCAAATATCAAAAAGCTTTGTTAGAATTGATGAAGAAAAAGATGATGAACGTAGTTTGCATGAGATGATCAAAGCAGATGAAGATATTAGTATTGATGATAAAATAATGATTAATGATGGAATAAATACTTTAGATAATCTTGAACAGGCAATCATTAAAAATAGATATTTTTTAGATTTAACTCAGAGCGAAACTGCTAAACTTTTGGGAATTACTCAAGTAATGGTTTCAAGATATGAACAAAAAAGCTTAAAAAAATTAAGACAATATATGTATATGTAAAATAAACCTTACCATAATAATAATGGTGAATATAATGGAAAAAGAAGAATATAAGATTTTAGTTAAAAAGCATTCTCCGAAGGAAAATAGACTTAAAAATATTGGAGTTGCTTTTTTTGTTGGTGGTTGTATTGGGTTTGTATCAGAATTCTTAGTTGAGTTTTTAAAGGTGAGTTTTGGAATGAATAATGTTGATGCAGGTCTTTGGGTTAGCTTAATAATTATTTTAGTTTCATCAATATTTACAGGTCTTGGATTTTTTGATAATTGGGTAGGTAAAGCAAGATGTGGTTTAATTATTCCAACTAGTGGTTTTGCTCATAGTGTTGCATCTAGTGCACTTGATTATAAAAAAGATGGATTAGTTACAGGTCTTGGTGCAAATTTTTTTAAACTAGCTGGTTCAGTTATTTTGTATGGAATTATTAGTGCTTTTTTGTTGGTGATTGTGAGGGTGGTTATCAGTGGCTAGTATAAAATTTAAAAATGTATATTTAAATGATTATAAAACAATTATTGGCCCGATGGAAAAAGAAAGTCATTTAAAAAAAGCTGATATAGTTATGAATGATTATTACTTGGGTGAAAAAACTTTTGAAATGGCTGAGGTTAAAATGCAAAAGTGTGTTTTTGATAAAGTTTTAAAGGATAATAATTTAAATATAAGTAATATTGATTTATTAGTGGGAAGTGATTTAACTAATCAAATTGCTATTAGTAATTATAATGCAAAAGAGTATAATATACCTTTTTTAGGTTTGTATTCTGCGTGTGCTGGGTTTGTCCAAGGCTTAATAGTTTCATCAACATATGTGGATAGTGGAACTTTTAAAAGAGTAGTTAGTGTAACTAGTTCTCACAATTTAACTGCAGAAAGACAATTTAGATATCCGGTTGAATATGGTGCTCCGCGACCTAATACAGCAACGTTTACAAGTACGGGTGCTGTTGCAACATTGTTATCAAAAAAGGTGGGTAAGATAAAAGTGGAAAGTGCAACAATTGGTGTAGTAGTTGATTTAGGCATAAAAGATGCAAATAATTTAGGAGCAGCAATGGCACCAGCAGCAGCATCAACAATTGCAAGTCATTTTAATGAACTTAAAAGAGATTATAATTATTATGATTTAGTTTTAACTGGTGATTTAGGTTGTGTTGGTAAAAGTATTTTAGAGGATTATTTAATGCAAGTATATAATATAAAGCTTAAGAAGTGCTTAGATGCAGGGTGTGAGTTATATTTAGATAGTCAAGATACTTATTCTGGTGGTAGTGGTCCGGCTTGTTTACCGATTGTTCTTTTTAACAAAATTTTATTAAGTAAAAAGTATAAAAAAATATTAATTGTTGCAACAGGTGCATTACATAGTCCGACGATAATTAATCAAAAGGGGAGTATACCTGGTATTGCTCATGCAATAAGTCTGGAGGTTTTATAATGAATTATATAAATGCATTTTTATTTGCAGGTCTTTTATGTGGAATTGCTGAGGTTATTTTGGATAATTCTAAATTAACACCAGGACATATAACTAGTCTTTATACCCTTATGGGAGCAATACTTGCATTTTTGGGAATATATGATAATTTAATTTCTAAGTTTGGAGCAGGTGCTACAGTTTTAATTTCTAATTTTGGTAATAGCTTATATTCTGCGGCGTGGGAAGGTTTTAAAAATTCAGGTTTTTTAGGTATTTTTACAAATATGTTAACTAAATCATCGGGGGTTATAACTGGAGCAATAATTGCTTCGTTCTTAGTTTCATTATTTTTTAAACCAAAAAATTAGTTCGTCGAACAAGTATTTGAAATTTTTTGTTGACTTTTTTCTTGATTTAGAGTACAATTAAGGTGTATCAGGGAATTAGGAGGAAAAAATGAAAATTATAAAAGATGAAAAAAATAAGGATAAAGCACTAGAACAAGTTCTTGCTGATATTGAAAAACAATTTGGAGCAGGAGCAATAATGAAGTTAGGTGATAATGAACACATGAATGTAGATGTTACTTCAAGTGGTTCACTTACTATTGATATTGCTTTAGGGGTTGGAGGATATCCGAAAGGAAGAATTATTGAAATTTTTGGACCTGAATCTAGTGGTAAAACAACTGTTGCATTACAAGCTATTGCTGAAGTACAAAAAAATGGAGGAAGAGCTGCTTTTATTGATGCAGAACATGCGTTAGATCCAGTATATGCTAAAAATTTAGGTGTTAACATAAATGAACTTTTATTAAGTCAACCAGATACTGGTGAACAAGCTTTAGAAATTTGTGATGCTTTAGTTAAAAGTGATGCAGTTGATATTGTAGTTATTGACTCAGTTGCAGCATTGGTTCCTCAGGCAGAGATTGATGGTGAAATGGGAGATTCTCATGTAGGACTTCAAGCAAGATTAATGTCTCAAGCATTAAGAAAATTATCTGGGACAATGAATAAAACAAAAACAACAGCAATATTTATTAATCAATTAAGGGAAAAAGTTGGTGTTATGTTTGGTAATCCTGAAACTACACCAGGTGGTAGAGCTTTAAAGTTTTATTCAACAATTAGACTTGATGTAAGACGTGGTGAACAAATTAAATTAGGAGACCAAATTGTTGGTAATAAAACTAATATAAAGGTTGTTAAAAATAAAGTGGCACCTCCATTTAAGACAGCAACTGTTGATATAATGTATGGTGAAGGTATATCTAGAGAAGGGGAAATTCTAGATATTGGAAGCGAATTGGCTATAGTTGATAAAAGTGGTGCTTGGTATTCATATAATGGTCAAAAGATTGGTCAAGGTAAAGAAAATGTTAAAGTTTATTTAAAGGAAAATCCTGCTTTACGTGATGAAATAGAATTAAAAATCAGAGAACATTATGGTTTTGTTGATAAAAAGAAAGATAAAAAAGAAAGAATTCAAGAAAAGTAATCTTGGTTTCTTTTTATTTTACACAATATAGAAACTACTAGAAAAAGTCAAGAAAACTCTTGACTTTTTCTATGTTTTGTATTATTATCTAGTGGTGTTTATGCGAAAAAAGGGTGAAGTTTTATGGATAAAATAATTAATATAGCTGTTGTTGCACACGTAGATGCTGGAAAATCTACATTAGTAGATGGACTACTTAGACAAAGTGGCGTTTTCAGAGAAAATGAAGAATTAGTAGATTGTGTAATGGATAGTGGTGATATTGAAAAAGAAAGAGGTATTACAATTACTGCAAAGAACTGTGCTATTAAGTATAAAGATTATAAAATCAATATAGTTGATACTCCAGGTCATGCTGATTTTTCAAGTGAAATTGAAAGAGTTATTAAAACTGTTGATACAGTTATTCTTTTAGTTGATTCTGCAGAAGGACCTATGCCTCAAACAAGATTTGTTTTAAAAGAAGCATTACAAAATAATTTAAGACCTATTCTTTTTATTAATAAAATTGATAAGAAGGATCAAAGAGCTGAAGAAGTTGTTGATATGACATTTAACTTATTTATGGAATTGGGTGCAACTGATGAACAATTAGATTTTCCGATTCTTTATGGTAGTGCTAGAAGTGGTTATGCTATTTATAATATGGGTGATGAAGGTAAGGATTTAACTCCATTATTTGAAACTATTATAAATAATACTAAAGTTTTTGAAGGTAATGAAGCTGATCCATTACAATTACAAGTATGTCAACTTGCATATGATGATTATATTGGAAGACTTGGTATTGGTAGAATTAATAAGGGTAAAATAAAGAGTGGTGAAACTGTTTCTTTAGCAACTAATGATGGAAGAGTTGAATCGTTTAGAGTATCTAAGTTATTTGTTAATCAAGGTATTAAAAGAGTTGAAGTAAATACTGCATATTATGGTGATATTGTAACTGTTGCTGGATGTAGTGATGTATCAATTGGTGATACTATTTGTGAAAAAGATGTAATTGATCCACTTCCTAAGATTGTTATTGAAGAACCAACTTTATCAATGAATTTCTTGGTTAATAATTCTCCATTTGCTGGTCAAAGTGGTAAATTTTTAACAAGTAGACATTTAAAAGAAAGATTAGAAAAAGAACTTGAAACTAATGTGGGATTAAAAGTAGAGCAATTAGAGGGTGCAGATGGTTTTAAAGTTAGTGGACGTGGAGAACTTCATTTATCTATTTTACTTGAAAATATGAGAAGAGAAGGTTATGAATTATCTGTTTCTAAACCTGAAGTTATTTTTAAAGAAGTAGATGGAAAACGTGAAGAACCATATGAAAAGGTTATTGTTAATGTACCAAATGAATATTCTGGAACAGTAATTAATTCTTTAAATGAAAGAAAAGGTATTATGCAAAGTGTTACGCCAGGTGAAGTAGGTTATACAAGATGCGAATATTTAGTTCCAACTAGAGGTTTAATTGGTTATCGTGGTTCATTTATTACTGAAACTAAGGGTGAAGGTATCATGGTTCGTTCATTTGATTCATATGGTCCATATGCTGGTACTATAGTTGGTCGTAAAAATGGTGTTTTAGTATCTATGGTTAATGGTACAACTTTTGGTTATTCATTATATAACTTAAGTAATAGAGGTACAATGATAGTGGACCCATCAACAGATGTTTATGTTGGTATGATTGTAGGTATTGCAAATAAAGAAGGAGACTTAGATGTTAATCCTTGTAAGAATAAAGAACTTACAAATACAAGAAGTGCTCATGCTGATGATGCTATTGTTTTAAATAAAGCAAAGAAATTTACTTTGGAAGAAGCATTAGAATTTATTGAAGATGATGAGTATATTGAAATTACTCCGACGGAAATAAGATTAAGAAAAAAATACTTAGATCCAAAAGAAAGATATAGAAAAGGACGTTAATTAACGTCTTTTTTTTATTAAATAATTTACTTTTTAAAATATACATGTTAAAATAATTCTAGGAGAAGATTTAAATGAAGAAGATAAATTGGGAAAAAGTTAATAAATTTATTAAAAATAAGAATTTTGTTATTGGATTTTGTGTGTTTTGTTTAACAATGGTATCGATTGGATTTAGTTATGCATCGTTTTTTAGTGTTAAAACTAATTCAAATAATCAAAGTATAACAACTGGTACATTGTCAGTTTCTTACGGTGCTTCGACATCATCTGTTTTAAGAAATGGAATGAGTTCGATGAGTAATGCAATGGGTATGGCTCAGGATGAAGCTAGTTTAATTTATATTCAAAATACCGGAACACTTAATTCAACATTTAATTTAACTATTGGATATGATATGGAAAACTTTACTGGAAGAAGTGGTTATAGTGATAGTGATCAATTAACACCTTTAGATTATGTTATGCTTGCAGTATATCAATATAATGGAGCTGGTAAAGAAGATACTTTAGTAACAGGACCAATAAGTGTAGCTGATTTACCAATTTATTCAATTAATACAAGTGATTCAAGATATAATAGATATTCAATTTTATTTAATACAGTGGGTAGTTCATCTTCATCAACATCTACGAAGACTTATAAGGTAAAAATGTGGTTAAGTGATAAAGCTATACCTGCGGCAAGTTATACATATTTTTATTTAAATACTGAAGTTGTGGCTGAAGTTGTTAACGCAAAGATGGCTTATACTTTAAGAGGCACAGTAAAAAGTGGTACATCAAATGCAAATGGAGCAGTAGTAAGTTTTCATAATAATTCACTTAGTAGTACAACTACCAGTGCTGGTGCATTTACTTTAACTGGAGTATATCCGGGAACTTATAATATGGATATTACATATAATAATGTTACTTATAAAGGTAATTTGAGAGTAGAAGAAGGTACTGCAAATAGTTTAACTAGTTTGGGTACTACTTTTACAGGAACTGATATTTATCAAGTTGCTAATAATTATGGTACAACATTAAGTAAGATAATTGATAAAAATAATATTACTACTTATAGTAGTGCAGCAAGTATTACAAGTGGTAATTTATATCCGACATATAAATTTGTTGGAGGGGCTACAGCTTCTGTAAGCGGAATAGTTATTACACTTGATTCAACAAATAAAACTTATACCATGAGTATGTAAATTAATTTTACAGTTAAATACTGTAAAATTTTTATTTAGGCTCTTCGAAATCTGGTGGGGAGCTAAAATAACTCCTCATCGAAATCTGGTGGG
>ENA-OOXT01000037-OOXT01000037.1-human-gut-metagenome-genome-assembly--contig:-NODE-37-length-92407-cov-7.343620_pt1 | contig 92407 bp, 108 predicted proteins | sample MGYA00241590_ERZ501349 | MGnify/ENA primary metagenome ERZ501349 (study PRJEB25962, sample SAMEA2042838) | human gut metagenome | biome: human gut; feature: human-associated habitat; material: faeces...
CTATTCTTGAAGCCTCTATTCTTGAAGCCTCTATTCTTGAAGCCTCTATTCTTGAAGCCTCTATTCTTGAAGCCTCTATTCTTGAAGCCTCTATTCTTGAAGCCTCTATTCTATAAAAATTTTACCATTTATTATTTTACTTTGCAATAGTTTTTTAAACTTTTTTCTGAAATGAAACATTATTAAATAAAAAATTACTATTACCATAAAACATGTTGAACTTCCTAATTTTTACAGTTAGTCCTATTTTATATATTAATCCAGCCCTCAGTCTATAAGATTTTTATGTTGTGTTATATCTTGACTTTGACAGCAAAAATGAGCAAATCATTATATTTACAAGAAATGCCTGTTTTTTAAATGATTTTGTTATTCCAATCACTAATACCATTACAAATATTGTTTATAACAAACTTATTAATATTATTTTATTACGTTTATTCATGCATTCACCTTCTAGTATGATTAAATTATATCATATGAAGTGAAATTTGTAATTATTTTTTATACATATCATAAATTAAATTAGCTATTTGTTCATGAGCTTTATAATTTAAGTAATAACTATTATCTTCTAGGTAATAGTCTTTTTTTAGTGATAAAGCTAAGATATCTAGAAAATTTATATTATATTTACCACATAATAATTTTAATTTGGAATTTACTTCCACAACGTCACTTTTTTTAAAGTTGACAGCTGGGTATAACCCAATAAAGATTATATCTTTTTGATAGAATTCTCTGATAGATGAAAATAAAATATTTATTTCATCTATATAAGAATCTATCATGTCTTTATTTATTTTTTCTAATATAGATTTTTCTGCAAATTCATTTAAACCAATTGATATAGTTATTAAATCTGCTTTAGCAAGTACTTGTTTTATAGGTAAACCAGTTAATTTACCTTTTTTATTATTAGATATTATTTCATTTAACATATGAATAGTTAAATGTTCTTCGGTAAATTCATGGTTATAATCATCTAGGTTATTATCCTTAAGATATAATTCTTTTAGATAATCATTATAACTCATACCTGCGACATTATATGGAGTCATACCTTCACTAAAGCCATCTCCGAGTGCCACTATTGATGTTTTTGATGTTACTTTTAAACTATTAATAATAATTGTTAAGATAATACCAATACAAATGATTATAATTAACTTATATCTTCTTTTCATGGTTCCTCCGCAAATAAAAATGTAAAGATTTCTCTTTACATTATATTTCAACTATCTTAATATTAGCACCAACTTTTGAAAGTTTGTTGATAATTCTCTCATAACCTCTTAATATATAATCTGCATTATTGATAATAGTTGTTCCATCTGCAATTAAACCTGCGGTTACTAAGGCAGCACCTGCTCTTAAATCTGTTGCCGATATTTCTGTGCCATGTAATTTTGTTGGCCCAGTAATTTTTGCACGCATACCAGATTCTGCAATATTAGCACCCATCATATTTAAATATTTTACGTGACCCATTCTATTTTCCCAGATTGTTTCTTCAAAAAGTGAAGTACCTTCGGCTTGTGTTAATAACACAGATATTGGTTGACCTAAGTCAGTTGGAAAACCTGGGTATTCACTAGTTCTTACATTAGTTGGTAATAATCTATCTATTTTATTCAATATTATTTTATGGTTCTTAATTTCAAAACTTACACCCATTTCTTGTAGTTTATTTAAAAGTAATATATTATGTTCTGGTACCATTCCATCTATTTCTAGATTATCTCCGAGTAAGGCTCCCATTATAATGTATGTACCTGCTTCAATACGGTCTGGTATTACTTTAACTTCTGCACTATGAAGTTTTGGGACTCCTTCAATTGTTATTTTTTCGGTTCCTGCTCCTTTTATTTTAGCACCCATGTTATTAAGTAATTGTGTAATATTAGATATTTCTGCTTCTCTGGCTGCATTATTTATTGTAGTTATTCCTTTTGCCATTGATGCTGCAAACATGATGTTTATTGTTGCACCAACTGATGCAAAATCTAAGTATATGTCTGCACCTTTTAATTCATCTGCAGTTATTATATATTTTGATTCTTCTTTAATTACTTTAGCACCAAGACTTTCAAAGCCTTTTAAATGTAAATTAATGGGACGTGTTCCTATATTACATCCACCTGGAAAATACATTTCTACATGTTTAAATCTTGCAAGTAGGGCTCCCATAAAATAATATGATGCTCTTAATCTATTACTTAATTCTTCTGTTATTAATTTGTTATTTAAATTGCTTGCATCAATAGTCATGCTATCTTTTTCTGTTTTTACTGATACATTTAAATGTTTTAATATATCGACTAATGCATCTTTATCAGATATATTTGGAACATTATTTATATGGACTATTCCATCTGCCATTATAGATGCTGGTATTAATGCAACAACGCTATTTTTTGCTCCACCAATTTTAATTTTTCCACTTAAAGGTCTATTACCCTCAATAATAATTCTTTTCAAAATTCCCACCTCTTTAAATTTTATGGTAATTTATTGTTCTTTACCACAATTTTTACAAAACCTAGAGTCACTTTCTATGGAAGCACCACAATATCTGCAATATATTTTATTACTTGTTAATCCATCTTTTATAGCTCTAGCTGTTACTTCAATACCTTCTTTTTTAATATTTGCTTTCCTTCTTTCGTTGTTAGACATTATATCTTCATTTTCATCAAGTATCTCTTTTTCAGCTATAGTCCCTGTTTTAGCAGTTGTCTTCATTAATTCTTTTAAATCATCTTTACTATAATCCATCATATGTTTTACTGACTTTATTTGTTTACTCATCATTTTTCCTTGAACTCTTGGACTAAATAAAGATAATATAACAAAGATAATAATTGAACAAGCTAATACAGCTATAACTATTATTGCAATCATCATTGTATCCGTAGTACTCACTTCCTTTTCTTGATTATAACACAATATCAATTATTTTACTATTTATTATTGTTAATAAGTGTCAAATAAGGTAGAATATGCCAAGGATGAGTAATAAAAAAATACCACATAAACTTGCATATTTGCCAATTACTTTAAAAGAATACTTACCAATTAACAAACCAATTGTGGTAAAAGTAAAACTACATATTGCAAAGATAAAACTTGCTAAATAATGTTTAGTTGTAATATCACTAATACCAAGACCTACTGTAAAAGAATCTATTGATACACTAAATGCAAGAAATAATACACTTAATAAATTTAGATTTAGATTTACATTTTCTTCTTTATAGTAATGAATTGCTAGATTAACTGCTAGAGTAATTAATACTAAACCAAGTACAATATTACTTGCAATATTAAATGTATTCATTATAGTTATACCAAGTATGTTTCCAAACAATGGCATAAAAAAGTGAAATATACCTACAAGAAATGGAAATACTTTTAGATATTTACTAGTTTTAGATACAGAGCCAAGACTTAATGATAAAGAAAATGTGTCCATAGATAAAGATACTCCGATTAATAACAATGATATAAACTCTTGCATGCAATCACCATTTTAATTATATGTTATTTATTATGTTAATTAATCTAATTTTTTGAATATATTTAATAACTTCATCAGATTTTTTCTTGCTTCTTCAATTGTTATAATTGCATCCAAGTCTAAAACATAGAGTCCTTGCATGTTATTAAATGAATCTATAAATTCTTTATCAAAACATGCTTTCATATACTCAAAATTTTTTATTTTTTTGTTTTCTTCTATTCCTCCAATTCTCTGACGTTCTTCTTCTCTTTTATAATTTATTAATTTTAATAGTTTATTTTTATTTTTTAATAAGTTAACTATATTTTCATTATTTGATAAAATTGTTATATCATATAAGTGTTTAACAGCATCTTTATAGTTATGTCTTATGTAGTAAAATTCACAAGCAAAGATTTTATCAACAAATATTCTTTCCAATTCTATCATTTGTATGTTAAATCCGCTTATATCAAAATTTCTTTTTAATATTTCTTTTTCGTCTTCCGTGGCATATTTATAAACTAATGGTTCTATATAGTATGTTTTTACCGGTTCAGACACAGTAAACGATGTCGCTTCAATTTGTATTTCTCCAGATTTATATAAATCTTTTGTGTTAAAAACACTGTCGTACTTATAAAATGATGTTATACTTCCTTTTTTATCTATGGTTTTATCTTTAATTAATTCTAGCCCATCTATTTTATAATTTAACGCAGATTTTTTTAATCTATTTTTATTACTATTTTTGGAGTCATCTTTAATTACTTTTACTGTTAAATCTATATCTTCTGAAAATCTTTTCATTACATTTAACGTTTTATATACTGCTGTTCCACCTTTAAAATATGCAAAATATTCTTTTTGTTTTGAAGCAAGTTCCTTTAGTATTAGACAAACATAATAATCCTTTTCTATTATGTCACCTCTTATTTTGCTTCTTTCGCTTGTAATGTATATCAAATCTTCTAATAGTTCCTTATTCATTTTTTCCCCCTAATTCATACAGTTTTTTAATCGGTTTTATATTTCCAATCTTATTTGCATATTCAAATATTTTTTCAAAATCCAAATTATTATCTTTAATAAACTTGTATATGATTTCTCTTTCATTTTCTGCTTCTATTGGAACATTATCTTTGTTGAGAAGAATATCTAATAGTTGTAAATATAAATAATTATCTTTATTTATTTCTACTTTTGGTTTTCTTATTAAAACGCCAAGTTTTTCGTTATAATAGTCATTTTTATTTGGACATTCATTGGTAACTATAGTAATAACTCTAGGCATTTGAGTTGTTAATCCCAATTTATTAAAAACGTATGCACCACTTATATAACCTTTTAAATTTCTGTTATCATTAATATATTTTTTGCTAATAACTTTATTAACATTTAGTTTTTTATTTCCGTATATACCTTTTGTAGGTTTATAATAAACTCCTTTCATGAATTGAAGTATTACTTTTTCTTTTACTAGTCTATTAATATACACATAAATTTTCTTTATAATTTTTCTTATATCACATTTTAATTCATTTACAAAATATTCTTTTATGTCTTCAATAAATATTGGTTCATCATATGGACATAAATTTATATAATTTGTTAATACTTGATTATAATTCATATTTCCTCCTTGTTATCTTTTTATTATTTTTTCTTCTTTTTTTCATATTTCAATAACATTATAACTTAAATTTTTGATTCTGTCAATAAACACATCTGCGTTTTTATGTTATTAGCTTGTGAATAACTTATATTATTTTCATAATTTAATAATATTGTAAAATACTACACTAAAATAAGCAAGATGTTATCTCGCTTATTTAGTTACTTTTTGCTATTAATTCTTTTATGTATGAAGTGTAAGTTATTTCATCATAATCTTCTTCACTTGCTTCAATTAAACATAATGGTGGAAATAATACACACCACCAATTATCACCTAAACCATCACCCAATGTTACTACTAATGATTCATAATCTCCACTTTTATAAGTTACTCCCTTATATGTTTTTTCTGGAAAATGATTTATACCATAATTAACATTATAATTTGTATTATACTTATAAATTATATTGTTAATATTTTTTATATTACTCTTTATATTTAATCTACTTTCTTCGATATTATTTGATTTATTTAATATATCACTTATAACAGGCTCTAATTCATTTTTTATTCTTATTTTTTCTTCTTGATCAGATAAGTTATTACTATTTGCAATTATTCTAAATCTAATTGCATTATCTGGTATTATTACTTTTTCTTCACTTGTTGAAAATATAACTAATAATGTTATTATGAATAAAACTATTACTATTTTTTTCAAATTTTATCACCTGTATAGATAATGGGTGAAACCCATATGTCTTATTCATAAAATATAAATAAATATCTATCTAAACCTTGTAAATCTTTTTCAAAACTATATTTTAGGTTTAATTTGTCTACTAGAGGTTCTAGAGACTTTCTTTGATTATCTCCGGTTTCTAATGCTATTAAACCTGGTTTATTTAAGTTTTTTAAATGATTATTTAAAATATACTTGTAGAAGTATAGACCATTATCATTTGCATATAAAGCAAGGGGTGGTTCATTATTCTTTACTATTTCTTGAACATATCCATCATACGGAATATATGGTGGGTTTGATATAATTATATCATAGTTATTTTTTAGTGGTTCTGTCATACTTTGATTAACAAATGTAATATCTGTGTTATTAAGTATAGCATTTTGTTTTGCGACTTCTAGTGCATCACTAGAGATATCTAATGCCGTTATGTTTGCATTTAGATTTTTTTTAAGTGCTATAGCAATACATCCTGAACCCGTTCCTAAGTCAATTATATTTATTGTTTTATTAAATATATTGGATGCATATTTTATTGTTTTATCAACTAAGTATTCTGTTTCAAATCTTGGTATTAGTACTCTTTTATCTATGGTAATTGTTGTATTTAAAAATTCAACATTACCAATTAAGTACTGGGGTGATACCCCAGTAGATAATAAATGATTTAATTCTTCTTTAGAATATTTACTTGTTAATATATCCCAATCGGGTTTACTTATATAATCTGGTTTCATTATTTTCCCTTCTTTATCTGGATCTTCCTTGAAGTTCATTTGTATACAATTTATCTAAATCTTGTGGCGAAATATATATTACTTTGCCACCTTTAGGTCTTATTTTTTCAAAACCAAAAACTATCCATATAGCATCAATTGGAGTATCAGGCATTTGAGCATGTCCATCAGTAAATATTATTTTGTTTTCTACTCTTTTAGTAAATGAATTAACTGCGATATTAAAGTCAGTTCCTCCGCCACCTTCAAATTGCATGTTTTCTATATCTTGTTCTGTTCTTATTTCATTAAAACCATAAAATTTTGTATCAAAACAACCTACTTTTAATCTAGAAGTATGTAATATATTTTTGCATTCACGAAGGAAACCACGAAGTAAGAAGTCACTGATTGAACCACTTGTATCAAGTAATATTTCTGTTTCTGGATGAGGTTGTTCTTCTAGGTTAGCAGATATAACACCATCTTCAATTTCCGCATTTTTATAAGACCAATCAGCATTATAAGTTATTGCTTCTTTTAAGATGTATCGCCAATCAACTATTGGTTTTGATTTACCTATATCATTAATAGTTCTAATAACACTATTTGATGTTTTACCCCTTTGTGATACTTCTTTTAATATTTCTCTTTTTAACTTTTCAAGTTTTCTTTTTTTCTCAGCAAGATTTTCTTTGAATGAATCTTTTTCACCCATTTTTTTAGTTTGTTCTTGTTTTTCTTTGATTTGTTTTTCTTGTTCAGTTAAAGACGTTTCTTCTTTAAATTTTTTTATAGCATCTTTCCACATGTTGTGTGAATCGTGTCCAGCTTGTTCTTTCTTTTGTTCTTGCTCTTTGTCTTTTATTAGTTTTTCATAAAGTTCTTCGGCATCATAGTTAATTGCATCTTTGATATCAACACAACCTTCGACCATTTCTAATCCATCACGTTTTAAAAATTGGTTGATAACTCCATCAGTTGCAATATTCCAGGTGTATTCATCTTTTCCTTCACTTCTTAATATGTGATTGAATGCTACGTGACAAACTTCATGTGCAAAAACGAATGTCTGTTCAGAGACATTAAGGGAATTTAAAAAGTTTGGATTATAATAGATTGTCTTTCCATCAGTTTCTGCTGTTTTTATTGTAGTATCTTCTTTATATGAAACATTAGCTACTACACTTCCAAAGAATGGATATTTAACGAACATTTTTCTTTTTAATCTTTCAATATCGTATTTCATAATTTATCCTTAAATACGTGCTAGTAATGAAAATATTTCTTCATTTATTGTATCTTTATTTATATTTTTAGCAGTAACAATTATTACACAGTTATCTGGTAGATTAAATGTTGATATTTTTCTATGTTCTAAAAGTTCACTAAACTTTAGTTGTTCTTCTTTAGAGATAGAATCTATGTTATCAATTACTAATATTTTTGCATCTTTTGAGTTTAGGATTTCTCTTAGCCATTGTGGAGGTAAAAACTCTGTTTCTTCATAGTGACCATTTAAATTATTTGATGAAATTGACGCTGGTAACACTATTGCATTTTTAACATCTTTACTTGTTATAAAGTCCACAAGTATGGGTGCTACATTTGCTTTTATATATGAAAATAATAATTCTTTTTTATCTTCTGTCATAGACTTTTATCTCCCACTTCTGCTTCGGCAAGTTTTGCTTCAGCTATTATTTCTAATCTTTTTTCATCACCATGAGTCCATAATGTTTCAAAAATTGCTTTAAATTCGTTTCCTAACATTCCTGCAAAATCCCTTACATTCTCTAAGTTTTGTTCATCTACACGAGATAATCCCATTGTTGTTGCGTATCTTTCAGCAGTGTTTAGGGAAGCTATTTCTAATTCATCATAGTTTTTATTTAATACATCATCTAGAGTTATTACTCTTTGATTACAGAATCTTACAAATTCATTTGTTATATCTTCACCAACTAGAGCTCTTAGCATCTTTGGATTTTGAGTTTTATAAAGCATTTTTGAAGCCATTTCCCATTTTCTAGGATCCGCATTGGGGTATTCACCATTATATTCACTTCTTAATGTTTGACCATTTTTATATGCAATGTATGCATAGATTGCTGGATGAATGTTGTGTTCACTTGCCCACTTTAACCAACTTTCAGTTGTTGTTTTAATATATACATGTGCAAATCTATTAAATAGAGGTTCCGCTAATTGGTTAGCTGCTAAAGAATCTTTCATGTCATTTCCTGCAGCAACAATTCTAGCATTATCAGGCAATTTCCATATCCCATTTACTTCTCTATCTAAAACTATATTAAATGCTATACCTTGAATACTTGGTAAGGCATTTGTTATTTCATCTAAGAATAATACATGAAGCCTTTCTGGTTCTTGTTCACATTTAGCTTCAAGTTTTTTAAGCCATGATGGTTTAACATCAATCATTTCTCCAGTACTTGCATTATAAACGCTTTTACCATTTAAGCTTTCAGGAGATGCATTACGTAAGTATATTATTTCACATGTTGGATCTATTTGTTTTACTCTGGCAGATTTACCTTCGGATGAAGGGCCATGTAAAAATACCGCTACACCACTTTCAATAGCTCCTTTTATTATATCTTCTTCACTAACATTATCAAATGATAATCCATATGAATTTCTTTTTACTTTTACATTTGTTGATTCTCTTTCTTTATTCATATCATCTGCTTTAATGAATACCATATTTTGTGTTAAATCATGTAACATATATTTATCAAGATATTCTTTCATTTCAGATGTACTATATTTTAAGTCTGGCGCACCATTTCCAGCATATCTTATACCTGAAGCTAACCCACGTGTTGATATTAACAATCCATTTTTATTATCAACTAGCCATTTAACTGGAGTAACTTCAACCCAGACATGGTTATCATTTAAATACTTAATACCATTTGAAAGTTCAAAACAATCTTTATAAGCTTGAGCTTTAATACGAATATATTTTTTTCCACCAAACTCATATTCATCATAAGTTACTGGCATAAATTTATAATAATAATCAGGATTTTTGTTACCATCGAATGTATAAGTATTTCCAGTTTTTTTAAGTCCTTTGTAAAATTCTGTTTCTAGTATTTGTTGCATACTTGATGGTGCCGCATATTGAGGATATTCACCAAATTCAACGATATCTACTCCAGTTATTGTAGTATCTCTTTTTAAAGTTCCATTTGTTAAAAGTTCAGTAGATGATAGAACTGGACGTATCGTACCTCTACGAAGAAAACTTGAAGTAGGAACCATTTCACCTTTGTTATTTATGCAACCTATTTTTTCATTTCCGCTGATATTTTGAGTCCAATACCAACCACGTGCTAATGCACCAAAATATATATATGCACCTGTTAAAATAGATAAATCTGTGTTTGATATATCATATCCGTAACTGTCAAATATATATTTTTCATCTCTAAATATTTGTTCAATAGATAACAAATTTATTTCTAAATCATTCATTTTTATCATCACTCCAACTATAATATACAGAATATACTTTGAAAAGTCAATAGAACAGAGATGCTACTTAACACATATTTATTGATTTAATGAAATATCATATTTTGATATAAAGCTATCTTTCTTTTGTTCTGGTACTTCCTCATTTTTATATGCTTGTTGATATCTTGTTATTAATTCATCTTTAGAATCATTAAGTTCTATGTAGTTATAATTGCTATTAATTTGTAAATCCCCATTATATTCTGGTACATATGAAAGTATTAAATAAGTTTTTCCTTGTTTTAGAAGTTTTGTATCACTTGGTAATATGTATTCTTTTTTACTTTTGGAAATACCTCCCATTTGAGTTAATGTTATATCTGTTAATAAATTTCCTTTTATGTTTTCTAATATAGTTATGTTATACACTGTGTATGGTTCATAATCACTATATATAGTTTCTTTGATAGAATTAATTTTTGCTACGAAAACATAGTCTACAGCACCAACTGCTTTTTCTGGAGTAGACATATCATACACATTCAATATTGGATGATAATTAAATTTGATATCTTTATTCATATTTGATTTTACTAGTATTATTGTTGATAACAGCAATATAATTATTATTAATAGTTTTCTTTTCATAAAATACCTTTCTATATCTAAAAAAAGCTGGACTTATTCTAAAGACATTCCAGCTAATTTTAATTTTAAATCTTCATTTATAAGTGCTTCAATAATAGGTTCTAAGTCTCCATCCATAACTCTATCTAGTGACATAATTGAGAAATTGATTCTATGATCAGTTACTCTATTTTGTGGATAGTTATATGTTCTTATCTTTTCAGAACGATCTCCGGAACCTATTTTTGATTTTCTTGTTGCTCCGATAGCACTTTCTTGTTCATGCATTAATTCATCATTTATTTTGATTTTAAGAAGTTGCATTGCTCTTTCTTTATTACGAAGTTGACTTCTTTCTGTTTGACAAGTTACCACTACACCAGTTGGAATATGAGTTATACGAACTGCTGAATTGGCAGTATTAACTGATTGTCCACCTGCTCCACTTGAATGATATACGTCTATTTTTAAATCACTTTCTTTAATATCAATATTAACATTATCAACTTCAGGCATAACTAACACAGTAGATGTTGATGTATGAACTCTTCCTTGTGTTTCTGTGACAGGTACTCTTTGAACTCTATGAGAACCACTTTCATATTTTAATTTACTATATACGTTAGCACCCTTTACCATGAATTCAATTTGTGAAAAACCTCCACTTGTACCTTCAATTTGGTGAATAACTTCAATCTTCCATCCATTAGCTTCTGCATAATAAGAATACATTCTAAATAAGTCTCCGGCGAAAATATTAGCTTCGTCTCCTCCGGCAGCTCCTCTTATTTCCATTATTACATTCTTACCATCATTTTCATCCTTTGGTACTAGTAATATTTCAAGTTCATGATATAATCTATCTATTTCTTTTGTTAAATTTTCAACATCTTCCAAAGCAATTTCTTTTAAATCTGGGTCTTCCACCATCATTTTTGCTTCTTCTAAATTATTTTTTGCTTGTTTATAAGCTTGATATGTTTTAACAGTTTCTTCTAAATCACTATGTTCTTTAGATAATTCTTTAACTTGATTAAAATTACTTAATACTTCTGGATCACTTAATTTAGTAGTTAATTCATTATATTTTTCTTCGATTGCATCTAATCTATTAAACATTTTATCCTCGCTTTCTTATTTAAAAATAAATATTTAATTGTTACATATTGCTTTCTTCTAAATCATCAACTACCATAAGGTCTGCTAAATCATCTTCTGTATCATCAACAGTATCATCATCTTCATCGTAGAATAAATCGTCATCTTCTTCACGTTCAATGTCATTATTATTTTCTTCTTCATCCTCTTCCATTAAATCATCTTCGTCTTCTTCTTCATCTTCGAATACGATATCTAATTTATGTCTTGCTTGAAGATCCCAATAACCTTTATCTAACATGATAAACTTTTTATTGATTGACATTAATTCAAAGAAATCCATTATTTCATTATCTACGGTTTCTTCTGGTAATTCAAGAACTTGACAAACTTTTGCGAATATATCACGCAATTTCATTTTCTTGCCATTTTCTTGTAATATTAATAAAGCAATATCGTCATACCCCATTAGTTCTAGTTCTTCCTTAGGTATATCTTTTAGCTTCATAAAATCATTCTCCTTACATTACATTTGTTCTGGTGGTATTACCCCGATTAAATTTAGTGCATTAAATAATGTTTGTTTTACACATTTAATTAAATTTAAATTTTCCAAAGTTTCTTCTTCATCTTCAGTTAGTACACGTTTTTTAGCATAGTACATATGGAATAGACCTGCTAATTCATATACATAATTAGTTATTAAATGTGGCAATTCTTTAGTTGCTGCAGTTTTAACAACTTCTGGAAATTCATAAACTTTTTCTAAAACATTATATGATGTATCGTCATTAATTGCAATATATTTTTCACATTTTTTGTCAAATTGTTGTGAATTTAGTATCGAACATATTCTTGCATATGCATAACTTACGTAAAATACTGGGTTTTCATTTGACTTACTTTTAGCAAGACCAAGATCAAAATCCATTTGAGTATCTAAGCTATATCTTGAGAAATAATATCTTGCAGCATTAACCCCTACTTCATCAATTAATTCTTTTAAAGTAACTGATTTACCAGTTCTTTTACTCATTTTAACAACTTCACCATTTTCTACTAATCTAACAAGTTGTAATAGTTTAATTTCTAGTTTTTCTGGGTCATTTCCAAGTGCTTTAACACTACTTTTTAAACGAGCAACATAACCATGGTGATCTGCTCCGAATATATCAATCATTTTATCAAAACCACGATTATATTTATCCATATGATATGCTATGTCTGGTAAGAAGTATGTTGCATTACCATCTTCTTTAATTAAAACATGGTCTTTTTCATCAAATAAAGCACTACATTTAAACCAAGTTGCTCCATCTGCTTCATAAGTATATCCATTTTTTCTTAAGATATCCACAACATCCATTAAATTATATTTTTCTGATAAAGCTTTTTCACTTGATTTAACATCAAATTCTATTCTATATTCTTTTAAGTCATCAAATATATGACCAACCATTTCTTCAGTACCTAACTTTTTAAAGTAATCAAGTTCTTTATCTAAGTATGTATCTTTATGTTCATCATATAGTTTTTGAGCAATGGCAATTATTTCTTTTCCATAGTATCCATTTTCAGGCATTTCAAATGGAAGACCACATATTTCTTTATAACGAGCTATAATTGATAAACCTAAGTTAGTAATTTGACTACCTAAGTCATTAATGTAATATTCTGTTGTTACATCAAAACCACAGAAACGCATTATTCTAGCAAGAGAATCTCCATATGCACCACCACGAGCATTACCTAAATGAAGTATACCAGTGGGATTTGCACTAACAAATTCAATATTTATTTTTTTACCATTACCAATATTACTTCTTCCATAATTTTCTTTTTCTTCTAAAACTTTGTTAATATTTTCAAGTAAGTATTCTTTTGATACAAAGAAGTTAATAAAACCTGGGGCTTTAATCTCAATACTCTTGATATTTTCATTATCAATATTTTTAGCAATCATATCTGCTATTTCCATCGGATTTTTTCTTAAACTCTTAGCAAGTTTCATAGCTATATTACTTGAAAAATCTCCATTTTCAGCTTGAGCTGGTTTACTTATTTCAACATCAACTCCACTTATTTCTAATTTTTCTAATGCTTTTTTAATTTCATCAATTAATAAATTTTTCATATTTCCTCTTTCCTTTTTATAATTATTTGTTTTTGTTCATTACCTAATTCATAAGTAAGTATTATTAATTCATCTTTTTCTTCGTAATTTGTTTTTATATCATATTTTAAATTATTACTCCCAAATGATACTGTTAATAAATTATTTTTAAAATCAACACGAAATGTATCATCTGGGCATCTTCGTTCATAAATCCTATTTGTTCTATCCACTACATGGATACCATATTCATCTTCATAATAGATAGTATTGTTTTCAAATTTAGTTAATTTATCTACTTCATCGATAACAATTTCTCCATTATCAAGTAGTTTCCAATCAATTTTCATGGTTAGCCACCTCTTTTTTTCTCACATATTATAACAAACTTTCTTATAAATGTATAGTGCTATTTAATTATTTTTTTCAATATCACTTTTTTCAATTATTTTCGTTTTTAGAACCAGTTAAACTAACTCCCACAATTAATATAATTAATCGTATATATCAATCCTTTTATACATGTATTATAGTATAGATTATTATTTTTCACAATAGTGTATATTAATTTTATTTTTACATCATAATAATACCTAGGTGATATTCCTTGAAAATAATAAAAATCACATTAAAAAGTATGATATTTTTGTTTATATCCTTTGTTGTTATATTAATTGGTTTATATACTTATGCTTATTTAAGTCCGAAGCTTGATTTAAAGAAAAGTGGTAGTTTATATATATATGATAATAAAGATGAGTTGTTATATCAAGGTTCTAGAAATAATGAATGGGCTAATTTAAGTGATATAAGTCCTTATTTAGTGGATGCTGTTATAAGTGTTGAAGATAAAAATTTTTATGATCATCATGGTTTTGATTATTTAAGAATTGCAAAAGCAATGGCTACGAATATAAGAAGAAATAAAATAGTTCAAGGAGCATCAACAATATCACAACAATATATTAAGAATCTTTATCTAGATTTTGATAAGACTTGGAAAAGAAAGATTGAAGAAGCTTTTTTAACCCTTGAACTGGAAGTGCATTATGATAAAGATGATATACTTGAGGGTTATTTAAATACAATAAATTATGGTCAAGGTAATATGGGTATTGTTAATGCTGCAAGTTATTATTTTAATAAAAAACCTAATGAACTTACTTTAGAGGAAGCTATTATGCTTGCAGGTATTCCTAAAAATCCATCTGGTTATAATCCTGTTAATAATTATGAAGCATCAGTAAATAGAGCAAAAGTTGTTGCAAAAGCTATGCTTAATAACAAATATATAGATGAGGCAACTTATAATAATTTGTATAAAGAAAAAATAGAGATATATGGACAAAATAAAACTAATAATTTACAAATGGTTATGTATTATCAAGAAGCTGTATTAAATGAACTTAATAATATAAAAGAAATACCTACATCTTTGATTAATTCTGGTGGTTTAAAAATATATACTAATTTAGATATGGAAATGCAAAAGAATATGGAAGATGCAATATTATCTAAAAAAAGTGATGATGAAGTACAGGTTGCTAGTGTTGTTGTTAATCCTGATACTGGTGAGGTTAGAGCTTTAACGGGTGGTATAGATTATGCTAAAAGTCAGTATAATAGAGCATTAAAAAGTAAAAGACAAGTTGGTTCAACGATGAAGCCTTTTTTGTATTATGCTGCACTTGAAAATAATATGACTATGGCAAGTACTTTTAGAAGTGAAGAAACTACATTTAATTTATCAAATGGAAAAACTTATTCACCATCTAATGCTGGAGGTATTTATGCAAGTAAAGAAATTACAATGGCCGCAGCACTTAGTTTATCAGATAATATTTATGCAGTTAAAACCAATTTATTTTTGGGTGTTGATAAGATGATTGATGTTGCTAAAAGAACTGGGATAAATGAAGAACTTCAGGGAGTTGCATCACTTCCTTTGGGCACTAGTGAAATAAATATACTTGATTTTGCAACTGGTTATAATACTTTTGCAACTGGGGGGTATAAAAAAGATTTATATTTTATTAGAAAAGTGACTGATTTAGATGGAAATGTTTTATATGAACATGAAGATAAAAAAGATTTAGTAATTAATCCAAATTATACTTATATATTAAATGAAGCATTAACTAGTACGACGAATGATGCTTTTGTGGATTATACAACTCCGACGGCATTAAATATAAGTGGTAGTTTAACACATAAATATGCTATTAAGACTGGTTCTACGAATACTGATTATTGGATTGTTGGTTATAATCCAGATGCACTTGTTATGATGTGGATGGGTTATGATGATAATAGAGAATGTGATAAAAGTGTTAGAAATCAAGCTAAAAAAATATGGGCTGAAGTAATTGAAGATGCAACAAAAGATAAAGATGATTGGTATGAAACTCCGAAAAATGTTGTGGCAATTCCTTTAGATGCTGTTACGGGAAATGTACCAAAAGATAATAATAAAACTGCTTTGTATTATTTTGTAAAGGGTTCAGAACCTGGGGTTACTCCGGAACAATATGTAATGAGTGGTGAGTAATTTGTAAAGTTTGCAAATTTTATTTCATATTGTGATAGACATATAAATATTATTGTTATATAATTTAGTTGGGTGGAGTTATGTATAATTATGATTTTTTAAAAGACAAGGAACATGCTATTAATGAAAAGGAACAAGTTTTAGTTAGTTTTGGAAACAAAAAATTATTAGTTAATATAATGCTTACTGATAAAAATTTGTTATTCTTTTATGATACTGAAAAAGACTCACCACTTAAATGTAGCAGAATAAGTGTGGTTCCTCAATATGAAGTATTATTAAAATTGAGTCTTGATAATCTTGACTATCATATTATAGATAATTTCACTGAGATTAACTTTAAAGGGGATGTAATATCAATCTATAATTTTAACTTAGATGATTTTATAAAACTTTAAAATTATCAAAAATTCTTATAGTTCCTACAAAGATGTTCGTATGAAGTGAAAATGACTAGAGTTTTTTCTAGTCATTTTTGATTGTTAATTTTTAAACAAAATAAAATGACTAGATTATCTAGCCACTTAAATTTTATCTTTTTTAATTTTTATAGTTATTATATATTCTGTTGGTAAGTTCATCTCTTCCATAGTAACTTTATTTGAATCAAAGTTAAGTCCACGAACTGTTTTAATAACAGTATCTAAGTATTCATTTTGAACTGGAATATTAGAATTTGTTTCAGGAATAAAGAAATCATCAAGCATTTCAATATTTTCTGTGTTATTAATTAAATTTTCTTGAGCTTTAACCTCAGGTGTTTTTGATGTAACGATTGGTGTAATTTCTTCGGTATTCATATTTGCTGCGGAATCTTCTAGAAAGTTAAAGAACTTGTTAGGCATCTTTTCAGGATTTGAAAAGAATGTATCTGGTGTAACTACCTTTTGTTCTTTTTTATCATCAATAGTTAGTTGTTCTATTTGTTCTGGTTTATTTAAGCTATTTATGTCAATAGCATTATTAACAACATTATTTATATTAGGCATATTATTTATAATAGGTACTTCTTCTTGTTCCATATTAACCTCGCTATTTTCTATATTTTTTATTTCATCTTCAAGTTGTTTAACTGTAAGACGTTCATTAATAATTTTATTTAATAACACTTTTTGAGTTTCATGATTTGATACTTTTAGTAAAGTTCTGGCATGTCTTTCAGAGATTTTTCCTTCTAAAATAGCATTTTGAACAGATTCATCTAATGTTAATAAACGTAGTTTATTTGAAATTGCTGATTGAGATAATCCCATTTTTCTAGCTAATTCTTCTTGAGTCATGTAACCTTTGTCTAAGAGTGCTTGATATGATTTAGCTTCTTCGATTGCTGTTAGATCTTTTCTTTGAATGTTTTCAACAATTGCAACTTCTGCAGAAGCATTATCATCTAAGTTAGATATTATTGCTGGAACTGATGCAAGACCTGCTAGTTTTGCTGCTTTATATCTTCTTTCTCCGGCGATAATTTCATACTTATCGTTTTTTCTTCTTAATACAAGAGGTTGAATAATTCCATGTTGCTTAATTGATGAAGCTAAGTCTTGTAGTGATGCATCATCAAAAGCTAATCGTGGTTGAAAACGATTAGGAATTATGTCCTCGATAGGAACTTGTAATATAGTATTTTCAATTTTATTATTCACATATATCAACCCTTATCATATATAATCATACCTTATTTAAGTTTTTTTTGCAATGGCTTTTTTATAATTTTTTCATATGGTCTTACATCTTTACTTAAAGTTTTATTTATTTTCTTTATTTTAATAATGTTTCTCATTCCTGTATCATTGTAAAGTTCGAAACTTTCTACTTTTTCTATTTTACCATTCATTTTTTCAATTGCATATTCTGCAAGAGTTATTTCTTCTTTGTTGCTTCCCTTTAAAGCTATAAAAAATTTATCTTTTTTTACCAAAGGCATAGCTAGTTCAGTTAAAATAGTCATATTTGTTACTGCTCTAGCTGTTACAACATCATAGTAGTTTAATCTTTCTTTTGTAAGAGTTTCTACTCTGATGTTGATAACTTCGACGTTATCAACATTTATTTTTTTTACGAGTTCTTTTAAAAATGTTGTTTTTTTATTGTTGGAATCTAACAAAGTTACTTTTAAATTTGGATAAAATATTTTTAAGACCATTCCTGGAAAACCTGCACCTGAACCAATATCAAGTAGATTATCACAAGTATTTAAATCTATTACTTTTGTTAAAGTTAAGCTATCATAAAAATGTTTTAAATATATTTCATCTATTGTTTTTATAGCAGTTAAATTAGTATGAGCGTTATATTCCATTAAAAATGATGCATAAATACTTAGTTTGTCAAGTTGTTCTTTATTTACATCAATACCAAGTAACTTTGTATTATTTATAAATTCATCTATTGTCATTTTTACCATACTCTTTCTTTAAATAAACAGTTAATACGGAAATATCAACTGGATTTACTCCGCTGATTCGAGATGCTTGAGCTATTGTTTTTGGTCTAATATTTGATAATTTTTGTTTTGCTTCACTTGCTAAGTTTGTTACTAAGTCATAATTTATATCATCTGGTATTTGTTTTTCTTCCATACGTTCAAGCTTTTCAACTTCTTTTAAAGCTTTGTTAATATATCCTTGATACTTTGCATTTATTTCAACTTGTTCAATCACTAAGGGATTATAATTTATTTCAATGAAATTTTTAATGAACTCCATATTTATTTCTGGTCTTTTTAATAAGTCATAAAAAGATAAACCTGTTAGTGGAACATTTAAGTTATTTGTAACAAATATATTTTTTACTTCTTCACTTAAATGAAGAGTATTATCTTTTAAATAGTTTGTTAAGTTCTTTATTGCTTCTTCTTTTTCTAATAATTTTTTATATTGTTCATCAGTAATTGTACCAACCTCTTTAGCATAATGTCTAAGTCTTAAATCTGCATTATCATGTCTTAATATAAGGCGAAACTCTGCACGTGATGTTAGCATACGGTATGGTTCAATTGTGCCTTTTGTTACTAAGTCATCAATTAAAACACCGATATATGCATCACTTCTTTTTAATACTAATGGTTCTTTATTATCAATTTTTAAAGATGCATTTATACCTGCCATAATTCCTTGACCTGCAGCTTCTTCATAACCACTTGTTCCATTAATTTGTCCCGCAGTAAATAAATTTTCTAATATTTTATTTTCTAGACTTGGTTTTATTTGTAATGGATCTATTGCATCATATTCAATTGCATAAGCATATTTACTTATTACAGCATTTTCTAATCCATGAAGACTATGAACCATTTTTTCTTGAACATCTTCAGGCATACTTGTTGAAAAACCTTGTAAGTACCAATCATCATAATAAAGACTTTCAGGTTCTAAGAATAATTGATGTCTTTCTTTATCTTTAAATCTCACAATTTTATCTTCGATTGATGGGCAATATCTTGGACCAACTCCGGTTGCATATCCACCATACATTGCTGATTTAGTTAAATTATCTCTGATTATTTGATGAGTATTTTCATTTGTATATAAAAGGTAACATGATTTTTGGTCTTCGATTTTATAAGATGGTTCATCATCATAAGAAAAAGTCCAGAAAGTGTTATCTCCCTTTTCTTCTTCCATCACAGAAAAATCTATTGAATCTTTTTTAATTCTTTGAGGTGTACCTGTTTTTAATCTAATTATTTTTAAACCATAATCTTTTAACTTTGTTGATAAATAGTTACTTCTTTTTTCACCATGAGGTCCACCCGGAGTATTTTTACTACCCACTAAAATATTACCACATAAATATGTACCTGTTGTTAAAATAACAGCTTTTCCTTTAATTTTTTCTCCATTTTCAAGTATTACACCTTTAACTTTGTTATTATCTACAATTAAATCTTCAACTAATGATTCTTTTATTGTTAAGTTAGGCATATTAAGTAATATTTCTTGCATCTTTTTTGGATATGTAACTTTATCTGCTTGAGCTCTTAAACTTCTTACTGCAGGTCCTTTTGAATTATTTAACATCTTTATTTGTAAGTGAGTTTTATCTGCTACTTTACCCATTAATCCTCCTAGGGCATCAACTTCTCTTACAATTATACCTTTTGCTGTTCCACCTATAGATGGATTACATGGCATATCTCCGATATTATTAATATTTCCTGTTACTAATAATGTTTTTTTACCTAATTTTGCAGCGATGTGACTTGCTTCAATTCCGGCATGTCCACCACCTACTACTATAACATCATACATATTAATCCTCACTTTCCTAGACAAAAATTACTAAATATTTTATCTACTAATTCATCTTTATAACTCATTCCCATTATTTCGCCAAGATAATCCCAAGCATTTTTTAAATCGATTTCAACAACATCAACTGGAAAACCTGCATTTAAATTATCTTGTGCACTTTTTAAAGAATCACTAGCTTTATTAACTAAATCTATTTCTCTGACATTCGATAAATAACTCATATCTTTATTTATTACATTTTTTAAATTCAATTTATCTGATATTTTATTTTTTAATTCATCTAAACCATTTAATTCAATTGTATTACCGTATATTACATCTTTGATATAATTAGGTACAATTAATTTCTTTTCTAAATCTGTTTTATTTATGAAAAGTATTAGTTTATCTGAATTATATTTATTTAACATAACTTCTTCTTCATTAGTTAATTCTTCATTGTTATTTAAAACAAATAATATTATGTCAGAATTATCTGCAGTTTTTTCACTTTTTTCTACTCCGATTTGTTCTACTAAATCATCTGTTTTTCTTATACCTGCAGTATCTATTAAATTAATTGCAACGCCATCTATGGTAATTGTTCCTTCGACGATATCTCTCGTTGTACCTGGAATATTCGTAACTATTGCTTTATCTTCATCTAATAAACTATTTAATATGCTACTTTTACCTACATTTGGTTTACCAATAATTGCAACATTTACGCCTTCTTTAATAAGTCTTCCATTTTTGGCACCATTTACTAGGGAATCTAAATCTTTTTTTATGTCTGTTAGGTAATCATGCATTAATTCATTTGTTACATCTAATTCATCAGTATATTCTGGATAATCAATATTTACTTCGATGTTTGCAAGTATCTTTGCTATTTTTTCTCTTAGGTTAGATATTTTTTTACTTAACTTTCCATCTACATTATTAATTGCTAGTTTTCTAGCTGCATCAGTTTTTGCTGTTATTAAGTCGTTTACTGATTCTGCTTCAAGAAGATTTATTCTTCCATTTAAATAAGCTCTTTTTGTAAATTCACCAGGTTCAGCAAGTCTTGCACCTTTTTTTAGAAGTAACTCTAACACTTTATTAGTGGTTGTTATTCCTCCATGACAATTTATTTCTACGATATCTTCTGTTGTATATGTTCTTGGACACTTCATAACCATAACAAGAACTTCATCTATTACTTCATCTTCATCTTTAATGTGTCCATAATATATTTTGTGTGATTCTTCTGTTATTTTTTCAGTAAAAATACCACTTACTATACTTATAGAATCTGCACCACTTAAACGAACAATGGATATTGCACCATTTATAGCCGTTGATATTGCACATATTGTATCATCCATAAAAAATACTCCCTTTCATCGGAAGTATTATAACATACATTTGATTAAATATAAAGGGTATTTTGGGCGACATTTTTGTGCTAAAAAAATAAGTTCATAACAAACTTATTAATTTTTAACTTTATCCTTTAAAGATTCTGCATAACCTATGAGTTTTAATTGATCTTCACTTTTCATATAAATAAACATATCAATTAATTCTTGTTCTTTAGGATTTAATGTTTTATTCATATATTTTATCGGTGTATCATCAGTTGTTAAACCTAGTAAATAATCAGTACTTGTTTCTAAATAATTAGCTAAATCTATTAAAGTTGTTGCTTTAGGATAACTTTGACCTGATTCATACATGCTTATGGCTTCTTGAGTAACTCCGATGCTGATAGCTACATTTAATTGACTTTTGTTTCTCTTTTCTCTGATAATTCTTAAATTTTCCATAGATTATTCCTTCCATAAATAATTTTACAATAATAATTTATATTTTAAATAAGTATTTCTTATATTAGAAACAATCTACACTTATATTTAGTATAACTTGTATTTATTTTGCAAAAAAAATTGCCTCTTTATAGAGGCTTAATAACAACGTGTCTATTTGGCTCTTCGCCTTCGCTTTCTGTTTTAACTCCTTTAAAGTCTGTTAATATATTGTGTATAATTCTTCTTTCATATGACGTCATATTATCTAGAGAAACAGGCATTTTTGTTTCTACGACTTCTTTAGCAGTTTTCTTAGCTAACCATTCTAATCTTTTTTGATTCTTTTCTTTATAGTTTGACACATCTAAATTAAATTTATAATATATTCCTGTTACATTTTGAATATATTGTTTTGCTATAGTTTCAATAGCTTTAAGTGTTGCTCCTTCACGACCAATTAGAATCTTATCTTTATTTGAGAATAATCTAATTGTTAATCTGTCATCTTTGTTGGTAACTTCGATTGTTACTTCAAGTCCCATGTTTTCAACAAGTTTTCTTATAAATTCTTTTAATTCATTGTTAATATCACTTTTTAAGAAAGCTGTTACTTCATAGATTGTTCCTTGAAATAATTTACCTTTTTTTACTGTTGATGTATAAAGAAATTCTTCTTTGGAAAGATTATTTTCTTCCATTAATTTCTTTATTGCTTCTTCAACAGTTTTTCCTTCTTTAGTTAGTTTTTCCATACTTCATACCTTCTTTCTTAACTAATTTATCTTTAATTTTATCTTTTTTATTTGTTTTATCCTTTTTATTAGTTAAGTCTTTGTTATTTACTAAATTAATTATTATGTTTTGAACAGCGATGAATGCATATGTTACAATCCAGTAGAATGCTAATGCAGTTGGAAGGGTCATTGATGCATAAGTTATAACAAATAACATAACATATAACATAATTTTCATTTGTTTTGCGGCTTCAGGTGATTGAGTTCCAGCCTGAGACATTGTTTGTTTGAATGAATAATATGTTGATACGGCAATTAATAATAGTAATAATAAATATAGATAGTTACCAGATTTAATGCCAACAAGTGGTGTCATACCTAGGTTATATGTAAGAAGTGTTTCTTCATATATTGTTGGTGTTCTATAAATTGCTTGTAAGAAAGCAAAGAATAATGGAAGTTGAATGAATGACATTAAGCAACCTACCATTGGGTTTACTTTATACTTTTTATATACAAGAATTGTTTCTTGACTTTTTGCCATTAATGATTCATTATCTGTTCTATTGCGATATTTTCTTTCTATTTTTTCTATTTCAGGTTGAGCTTTTTTCATATTCATTGTTTGTTTTGTACTTTTAATTGTAAATGGCAACAAAATGATACGTATTGCTAAACCAATTAATATTAAAGAAATACCTAGATTACCAACTAACTTGCCTAATGCAAGGATAAGGAATGCTAGTGGTTTTACAAATAGAAATTCCCATAGACCAGATGATTCGTTTGAATTAACTTTAAAACTATCACAAGATGGAAGTTCGTCAAAATCAACATTTAATTGGTCTTTATATTCTTTATATATGTTATATAGTTCACCATCTTTTTCAGGTAAACATACGATATCTTTTTCAAGCATTTGACCTGTTTCTTCATATGTTACTATTTTGTTGTCTTTATCTTTAATGTATTTGTTACTACCACATCCACTAGTTAATAACAATACACTTATTAGTGTTATGATCATTAATTTATTTTTCATGATTTTCCTTTCTTAATGCTTTTACTAAATCATTTTGTAAATCATTATATGAAGCATTATTTGCTTCCCTTTTAATCATTATAATATAATTACGATTATTTTTAAAGAGAAATCTGTTATTATCTACAATATTTCTAAATTGTCGTTTAAATTTGTTTCTTACAACAGCATTTCCTAACCTTTTACCTACGGCAATACCAAAGTTAGGCTTTATAAATTCTTTTTCTTTATAAAATACTATTGAATATTTTCCTTTAAGTTTGTTTCCACTATTAATTATCTCATGGAAGTCTTCATGAGATTTAACCATTTCATATCTTTTCATAATACGTAGTTTAGGAAAAAAACCACATTAAAGTGGTTTTTATTTACATAAAACTTTGCGTCCTTTTCTACGACGATTATTTAGAATATCAGTGTTTTTACGAGCAAAAAATCCATGTTTTTTAGCTGCTTTTCTTTTATTTGGTTGATATGTTCTTTTCATAATATAATTTCTCCTTTTCTTTAATAGCGTTATTATTATAATATTAAAATGAGTAATAAGTCAAGAAAAATCGGTATAAATCAGAACAATTGTGTAAATAATTTTGTTTTTACCGATGTTTTCTAAGTTATATTTATAATTTTTTTGCTTTTAAGTATGATGTATATAATGATTTTTCATACATTTTCTCCTTATCATTATATTTTTATTATACATTATATTAGTTTTATCTGCAATTTTAATGTGTAAAATTTGCAGTTTAACTTAATTTATCGTTTCAGTTATAATGATATTAGGTCTTTTGTAAATACGCATACGTTGTTTATTTGTTCTTTTTAAAGTTACCTCTTCTAAATCTTCTTCAGAAATATGATAATCTTGATATAATCTATTTACTAATTCTGAAGTTATAATTGATTCTTTCTCTGTTTTTGAAAGATTAGATCTATTTGTATTTACTGGAATATCTTTTCTAAATAAATTAATAGCTATTTTATTTTCATCTGGGTAATTGTAGTTTAATTCTAGGAGTGGATATTCAAAATATGTTTTAGAATTTAAATAAATTCCATTTATAAATAATGTTTCATAGTATGCTCTGGTATTTGATTTTTCTGTGTATTTTAAGCTTGGTAAAACATCTAGTGAACGAATTATATTCATGATACGATGATAAATATTATATAATGCAACATTATAATATAGTGATGTATCTGAAATTTTATCAATATCACTTTTAGAAAGATATTCTTCCACTACTGAAAACTCAAGTTCAATTAATGAATTTAAGTAATCATATATTTCCTTAGATAAAGTATTTTTGTGGGTCTCTAGTAGACATTTTAAACTTGCTTTTGTATTAAATAATGAATTCATAACAAAACTCCCTCCGATTTAAGTATATTTTACCATGTTTTTGTGAGAAATTAAACTTATTTTACGTAAAATATATTTTAAAAAGATATTTTTTGTTGCCTATAAATATTTTATGTGCTATGTTGGTATTGGAGGGATAGTTATGGATAACAAAAATATAAATCCGTTTGATGATGTATCGGATGACCGTAATTGGAGACATAAAAGTGATAAACTAAAAAAGTATATTGAAGCTGGTGCTAATGTTTATGAAGGAGATTTAATTTATGAAAATTTAACAACCGCGGAAGGTATTGTTTTTCCTGAAGTAGTTAATGGTAACGTGTATTTAAGTAATTTAAAAAGTGCAAAGGGATTAGTTCTTCCTAAATACATTAATGGATTCTTAGATTTAGAATTTTTACATGATGCAGAAGGATTACAACTTTGTGATGTTGAAGATGCAGTAATTTTAAATGGATTACATTCTGCTAAGGGACTAAAAATACCATATGATTTTGATTTAGATAAGATTCAATGTGAAGATGAAAGTGTATTATATGAAATTAAGCAAAACCCAACTAAGTATTTTGTGGACTTACCAGAAAAAAAGGATATAAATGAAAAATTTTATGAAAGAAGAAATACAAGTTTAAAAGAAATATATTGTCAAAGGATGATTGAACTAATTACCAGAAAATTAGATCTTGGAGTTGCACTTGATGAAGACGAAATAAAGTTTTTAAATAATGCCAAAGATAAAGCTATATTTTTTGATGTTGATAGCAGATATATGGTTGATCAAATTGAAGATTTGAAAAAAAGAGTTCAAGAAGAAAATGGTAAAAGTATACAAAAAAGTGAAAATGTTGAATATAATGGAGATTTAAACTTTAATAAAGTAACTTATGCTTCGAGATTAAATCTTCCAAAAAAACTAAATGGTGATTTAAATTTAGATGGTGTAACTAGTGCAGTTGGTTTAGTTCTACCTGAAGTTATTAATGGAAATCTTAGTTTAAATGGTTTAACTAGTGCAGTTGGTTTAGTTCTACCTGAAGTTATTAATGGTGATTTAAATTTAAATGGAATAATAAGTCCGGAAGGATTAGTTTTACCTAAGATATGTAAATCTATTGAATTAAATAGTTTAACTTCTGCGGAAGGATTGGTTTTTCCTGATACAATAGTTGGTTTATTAAGTTTAAATAGTTTAACAAAACCTGATGGACTTGTACTTCCAAAAGATGAAGTGGGTGAACTATGGTTGCCCAAATTAGTTAGTGCTGATGGATTAATCATTCCAAAGAAAATTATTGAAGCCGTTAACTTAGATAGTTTACAATCTGCGGAAGGATTGAAATTTCATCCAGGTTTTGATCTTGATTATATAGATTGTAATGATGAAATTAAAGAAGAAATAATGAATAATCCAGAAAAATATTATGTAATCGAAGAAGAATTAGAAGAAAATACTGAAAGAGGTAGATAAAAAAGAATCCGTTGAGGATTCTTTCAGGCTGTTGACAAAGTCGTTTTTTCAAATCGGCTTTGTTACAGCCTTTTATATTTCTCCCACTAAGATATAAAAAAAGAGCATTTTTTAGGGATTAAGTACCTAATATTTGCTCTTTTTTAAACAATTTAACTCACTTTGCTTTTTTTTAAAACTAATTTTTTTCAAAAAAGATAGTTTGTCAACAATCTGAGACTTTATTCATTAAGTCAGTTTGGCTTTTACTTTTTATGTAGTAAAATATCAATCTACTATTTAAGAGTAGAAAATTATGATAATTTTAAAAAAAGAAATGAAGAAATGTTTTTATAAACGTTGAATCATTCTAAAGTGCACAAATAAGTGCAATTAAGTAATAAAAGTGTGTTTTCAATGATGTGAACCCCGTTTCTTGGACAAAAGAGAAGCGAGGTTTTTATATGTCAAAATTATATTAAAATTTAATAAGAACCTAAATTACTATCATTTCCTAAATATTTATATTGTTCATTGATAAAACTTTTATATTGATCAAATACTTCTCTATTAGTATTTGAGAATTTATAAACATAATTAGAAATATCCAAAAAGAAATTTATTTCATCAATTGTTTGTAAGTTTGCTATACATTCAAAATGAAAACGTAAAACACCAAATAATAACTTTCTATCATCTATTGTGCTATTTTTACAAATTTTTTGTAACATTTCAAAATAATTTTTAAACAAATATAAAGCAGATTCATTTTCTTTAAAATAGTCTTTTCCCATACTAGCATTAAATTTAATATTGTTTAAAACGCTACTATAATCCAATTTAACATCACTATCAAAATCTTCAATAGTTATAGATTTAGCACCACTTAAAGGATAAGTAGAAAAAGTATTTGGTAATGTAAATAAGCAATAATGCGTCTTATAAAATTTTTCCTTATAAGTTTCGTATTGTTTTTTGTAATCATCATCATCCATAAATTTTAAATTTAAGTTACAAAAGCTATCTTCAAATCTTATATACATATCACGAAGTAAATCCCTGTAGCTCAAATCATCTTCTACTATTTGTTTTACCTCATCATAACTAACCTTTTTTCCATAATATATCATACTAACTAATTCAGATGGATAAATATCCAATATTTTTCCATCAAACATTCTTTTTTCACCATCTAAAAATGACATTCTTAACCAAGTATTTTTATAAAGTGGTAATTTTCTAATAGTTTCAAGTGAGAAATCTTCAACCTCATAAAAAGTTGGTTCATCAGTTCCTACGTCAAATTGTACAAATTTTGCCATAATATCAACTCCATATAATATAATTATAACATTTTTTTTACAGAATTTATAGGAATATTACATAACTTTACAATGTTTGTACTCATCACACACAAATAAAAACATAATTAAAATTAGATTAAATTTTTTATAATAAACACATGAAACATACTAAACTTGTAAAAAAAATAAAAATATGATATAATTTAATCGAGGTGAAATCATGGATAAAATTAGAAATTTACCAAATTATAATACTTATTCAATAGAATTAATGAATGCCGTTGTTAAAGAGGATCAAAATACAATTAATCAAATTTTTAATAAGATAGATGAAGAATTAAGAAAAATTAGAAAAGAAAAAAGTATAACTTTTGAAAGAAGTCAAAAAATGTGGAATGACCCAGAATCACATCTTAGGGCAGTACAATTAGAAGAAGTAACAGATTTAAAAATGGAATTTGATGATAATTTAGGGTTATTTCAATTAGCAAATTTAATTCAATATGAACCTGTTATGACAATAACATTCACAAAAATGCTTAAAAATCTCAGTGATATAAGACTAAGAACAAATATAAGAACTGCACGAAGTGAAAAAATGTGGAATAACCCAGAATCACATTTCAAAGCAGTAGAAGCGGAAAAACAAGCAGATTTAGAAAATGAAATTACTGATTTAATGAGTTTATACAATATTGCACAATCTGCAAATTATACTAAAGGTATTGAATTAATAACTAATAGATTAAATAAGATAGCACCAAATTTAGCTGATAGTTTAATTCCTAAAAATAGTGGTACAGTACATAAATAATTTTAAAAGATGACTACAATTCGTAATCATCTCAGGCTGTTGACAAAGTCGATTTTTCAAATCGGCTTTTTCACAGCCTTTTATATTTCTCCCACTAAGATATAAAAAAAAACATTTTTTAGGGATTAAGCACCTAATATTTGCTCTTTTTTAAACAATTTAACCCACTTTGCTTTTTTTAAAACTAATTTTTTCAAAAAAGATAGTTTGTCAACAATCTGAAAGAATCCGTTGAGGGTTCTTTTAATTTGCATATATTTTAGGTAAGTTATATATAAAAGTAAATTTGTAGTAATTTGATTTCATGCTTTTATTTAAGTCATAGCTTTTAGTAAATTTTTTATTATAATCGATGCCTGTTTTTAATATATATAATATAATGTTAGACCATTCTGGACATTCTTCATAGTATTTACTAGATTGGTAATAGTTTTTAACTTCATCAAAGATAAATGGTAATTCAATTTGTTCATAAATTGTTATATCTTCATTTATTGATAAAATACCAAAAGTTGAAGTAGATGGTTTACCAAGAAATGTGTTAATGGCACCGGTGTTAATAAATAAATGATTTTTATATTCTTTATAAAAGTATTTATGTGTATGTGCAAATAAGAATATATCTGCATCATAATCATTAAGTAGCTTATTAAATGTTGATATTGATGTTTGATTTATTATATCTTTTGTATTGTATGGACTTCCATGAGATAAAAGTATTTTTTTATTATTAATTGTTACCATTTTTGATGTTGGTAACTTTTTTAAATATTCTAAATTTTCTTCAGTCAAATTTTTTTTTGTATAATATAATGGGTAGTATTTTTCATTTTCACTGGACATACTTGGAGTTATATTTAATACTGATTCTTCGCGATTTCCAAGGATCACTTCAGCATTTAGGCTCCGTAAAGTATCTATTATTTTATTATCATCTGGTCCATCAGTTAAAAAATCTCCGCATACTAAAAATTTAGATATATTCATATCTTTACAATAATCTAATACTTTTGTTAATAAGTAATAGTTTCCGTGGATATCATTTAATATTGCAACTTTTTCCATCTTACATCTTAATCATTATAACATACTTTTTTGTTGATAACTAGCCCTTTTTGTGGATTGTGGATAATTTGTTGATAACTTAAAAAAATTATCCACAGAATTAACAACATTTTATCAAAAGTGACTTTGTGGATAAAATGTTAGTAAGTGATGTGTTTATAAAAAATTGTTAGTTTTGTTGATAACTCTTGTAAATAGGCATATTTCTGGGAATTTTTATGTGGATAACTTTGTGGATAAAATGTTAATTTAAAAAAATTATCAAAATATGTTAATTTACTCTTTTATTTTTATCAAAAATGGGGTAAAATTTAGATACAGATTTAAGTGAAGCGGGGTGAGGTTTTGAAAACTGATGAATTATTTACCAAATTTTTGAATGATATACAAACTCAAGTTAGTCAGAATGCATATACAATATGGTTTTCGAAACTAGAGCTCTTGTCAATTGTTAATAACGTTGTTACTATCAAGGTTCCAATGGAAATACATAAACAAATGCTTTCTGATACTTATGCTGATATTATTGATGCTTCATTCTTTGCAATGACAGGAATCAACTATACATTTAAGTATATTACTGAAGATGAAGTTGAAACATTTGTGGAACCTGTTGTGGAAGAACAAGTTGAAGAAAAGGAAATTGAGTGGAATACTAACTTAAATCCTAAGTTTACCTTTGATAATTATGTTGTTGGTAATTCAAATAGACTTGCTTTTGTAGCTGCTAGGGCTGTTGCTGAGGCACCCGGAACTATTCATAATCCTTTATTTATATATGGAAGAAGTGGAATAGGTAAGACACATTTGATGCAAGCAATAGGTAATTATATTAAGGATCATTCAAATTTAAAAGTTTTATATACAACAAGTAATGAATTTAGGGATGAATTTACTGGTATTGCTAATAGTAATAATAAAATAGGGTATGCTAATGATTTTAAAAATAAGTATAGAAATGTTGATGTGTTGATAATTGATGATATTCAATTTTTAGTAGAGGCTGAGAAAACTCAACAAGAATTCTTCCATACATTTAATGCACTTCATCAAGCAAATAAACAGATTATTATTAGTAGTGATAAGAGTCCGGATGACTTAAAAAAGATAGAGGAACGTCTTCGAAGCAGGTTTATGTGGGGACTTCCTGTTGATATTTATCCTCCAGATTTTAATCTTAGATGTGAAATAATTAGATCAAAGGTTAAAAATACAAGTATAGAGAATAAATTAAATGATGATGTTATAGAATATATAGCTAATTCATGTGTTAATGATGTTAGACACATTGAAGGAACTATAAACAGGTTGCTAGCTTACACAGCAATGATGGTTCCTGATAAAATTACTTTGGATTTTGCAAATGAAGCATTGAATGATTATGTTAATACCAACATATTTATCAACAATTCTATTAGCTCGATTCAAAGTGCAGTCGCAGAATACTTTAAAATATCGGTAGATGATTTAAAAAGTAAGAGGCGAACTAATACAGTTGTTAAGCCAAGACATATTGCTATGTACTTATGCAGGGTAGAAACTGATGAGAACTTAATGAAGATTGGTTTAGAATTTGGTGGAAGAGATCATTCCACGGTTAGTACAGCGTGTGATAAGATAAAAGAAGAGTTAGAAAAAAATCCTAATTTAAACAATGTTATCAAAGATATCAAAATGAAATTACAATAAAATGTTGATAACTTGGGGATAATGTTAACAATTTTTTCTAGATTTTATGCTGATTTTTGTGAGTTATCCACATTATCAACGCTATAATAAAAATAATAATAAATAATAAAAAGAAAGAAGGATGAAAAATTATGAAATGGACAATTGAAAAAAATGTTATTTTAGAAGCTTTAAATAATGTTACTAAAGCTTTAAGTCAAAGGACAACAATTCCAGTATTAAATGGTATTGTGTTTGATGTTAGTGAAGGTGGAATTGAACTTCTTGCAAGTGATTCTGAATTAACTATTAAGGTTATTATACCTAGTACTGATATTAAGTATTTAGAAGGTAGTGGTAAAATTATTATTCAAAGTAAGTACTTTGTTGATATGATTAGAAAGATGCCAAGTGATTTAATTGATTTTGAAGTTGAAGATAATCTTAAAATAAAGATTAGTACTCCGAATAATCAATATAGATTAAATTGTTATAATCCGAATGATTATCCCAATATTTCTTTAGAAAAAAGTGGAGATGTTATCAATATTGAAAGTTCTACTTTAAGAGATATTATTAGTCAAACTTCATATGCGTTATCAACACAAGAAGTAAGACCACTTTTAACTGGTATTAATTTAAAAATTAATGGTGATATCTTGGAATGTATTTGTACAGATTCTTATAGATTATCAAAGAAAAATATTAAGTTGGCAACACCAGTTAATAAACAAGTTAATATTGTTATTCCAGGAAGAAGTATTACTGAACTTGAAAAGATTATTGCAGATGATGTTAATGTAGAAGTCTATGTATTTACTAACAAAATATTATTTGTTTATAAAAATATATATGTTCAAAGTAATTTATTAAGTGGTACATATCCAGAAACTAGTCATTTTATACCAAATGATTTTGCATATATGATTAATCTTAATATGAAAGAGTTTTATGATGCAGTAGATAGAGCTGCTTTACTTGCTCAGAATAAAGAAAAGAATATTATAAAGATGCATATACAAGATAAAGAAATGGTTATTACGTCTACTAGCAATGAGCTAGGAAATGCGGAAGAAAAATTACATATTGATTGTAATAATAAAGAAAAGATTGAAGTATCATTTTCTAGTAAGTTTATGATGGATGCATTAAAGGTTATAAAAGAAGAAAATATATTGTTACTTCTTAATACTGATGATAAACCAATACTTATTAAACCTGTTACTGATGAGTCATTAACTGAATTAATTTTACCAATTAAGACATATTAAGGAACAAATTTAGATTTGCTCCTTTTTTTCGACAAATTTTTCACTTTTTTTGTGGTATTATAGGTAGCTACAGGAGGTATTATGGATAGAATTAATGGTAAAACATTGATTATTTATTATAATAATTTTAATACTGTAATGATAAATACTGATGGTAAAATAATTATTAATGGAAATTTTATTAGATCTATTTTGAATAAGAGTTGTATATTTTATGGAAGTTCTTTAAATGGTAGATTAAAAGGTAGTAAAGATTTGCTAAAATGTAGATATAAGTTACCTATTATTATTAGTGAAAGTAATAGATTAATATTTTTTCCTGTTAATAAATATTTTTGGATTAATTTTAATATGATAGAATCATTTGAAAAAAAGGAAAATCATACAATAATTACATTTAAAAATGGTTATAAAAGAAGTATTTTTGTTTCATATAGAGTGGTAAATAATCAAATGCTTAAGTGTAGTAGATTGTGGCTAGAATATTTAGAAAGAAAATAATGATTTTAGTTAGTTTTTTCTTTTAAATAGGTCTATTTTATGGTATAATTATTGTGTGTATAGGTATACCATTGTGCCTTGTATTTTAATTGTAGGGCAAAAAAGGGGGTATTTATGAAAATTGAGAATATTTGTCTTACTAATTTTAGAAATTATGATAATTTAAATGTTACTTTTTCAGATGCTCTTAATATAATATATGGTTTAAATGGAAGTGGGAAGACCAATTTGATTGAAGCTATATATTTGCTTGCTCTATCTAAGTCGTTTAGAATTAGTAATGACAAAGTTTTAATTAAAAAGGGAAAAATTAAAGCTAAAGTAAATGGAAATGTTTTAAAAAATAATGATAGTAATCTTTATGGCGTTGAAATAACTTTGGATGGTAAAGTGGTTAGTATTAATGAAGAGAAGAAAGATAAAATAAGTGATTATATTTCTAGAATTAATATAGTTTTGTTTGAACCATCAAATACAATGTTAATAAGTGATGCACCGAGTGAGAGAAGAAAATTACTAAATATTGAAATAAGTCAAATTTATAAAGAGTATTTAGTTATATTAACAAATTATCAACGTATTTTAAAACAGAGAAATTTTTATCTAAGAGGAATGTATGTTAATGGAAGTTACACAAGTGAATATTTAGATATATTAACTAGGAAATTAATTGAATATGGAAGTGTTATATCTAAATATAGAAGTAACTTTGTTGATAATATTAATAAGTATATTACTAGTAATTATGAATCTATTGCGGGTTGTGGAACATTAAAAGTTAGATATAGTTCTGTTTATAAGAATAAGAGTCAAGATGAGTTATTTAAAAGATATAAAGATAATTATCAAAAAGAATTAAGTATTGGTAAAACATTAGAAGGTGTTCATCACGATGATTTAGTTTTTTTGCTAGATAATAATAATTTGAAAGAATGGGGAAGTGAAGGACAAAGGAAGAATGCTATAATATCATTTAAGTTAGCAGAAATAAATGTTATTAAAGATATTAAAGGGTATTATCCGATACTTATTTTAGATGATTTATTTAGTGAATTAGATAAAGTTAAAATAAGTAATTTACTAAGTATGTTAGATAGAAATGTTCAGACATTTATAACGACGACGGATTTAAAAAATGTTAGTAAAAAGATAATTAAAGATGCTAAAAAGATTAAAGTATATGATGGTATATTAGAGGAGGAGTAAAAAATGAAAGAAACACATTATACTGATAATGATATACAGGTTTTGGAAGGGCTTGAAGCAGTTCGTAAAAGACCTGGGATGTATATTGGTTCAACTGGTGAGAGAGGTCTTCATCACTTAGTTTGGGAAATTGTTGATAATGCAGTAGATGAAGCATTAGCAGGATTTTGTGATGATATTGAGGTTATAATTGATAAAGGAGATATCATTGAAGTAAGAGATGATGGTAGAGGTATTCCAACTGGTATAAACTCTAAGACTGGGTTATCAACAGTTGAAACAATATTTACGGTATTACATGCTGGTGGTAAATTTGGTGGAGAAGGATATAAAGTATCTGGTGGTCTTCATGGTGTAGGTGCTAGTGTTGTTAATGCTTTGTCTAAATGGTTAGAAGTTAGAATTTATCGTGATGGTAATGTATACTATCAAAGATTTGAAAATGGTGGACATCCAGTTGATGCTTTGAAAATTGTTGATACTTGTGATGTAGAGAGAACTGGCAGTACAATTAGATTTAAACCAGATGAAGAAATATTTACGGAAACTACAGTGTATAATTATGATACATTGTATAAAAGATTACAAGAAATTGCTTTCTTAAATAAAGGACTTAGAATTAATTTATATGATTTAAGAATTCAACCTGAAAAGCATGATACTTTCCTTTATAATGGGGGTATTATTGAATATGTTGAAATGCTTAATAAGAGTAAGACTCCGATTCATGATGATATTATTTATATGGATGGATCTGAGAATGGTATTGAACTTGAAGTAGCTTGTCAATATAATGAAACTTATTCACCAAGTATTTATTCATTTACAAATAACATTAATACTTATGAAGGTGGTACTCATGAAGATGGGGTTAAAGCTGCTTTAACTAAAGTTATTAACAATTATGCAAAGAGTGCTAAGTTACTTAAAGATAATGATAATCCGTTGATTGGGGAAGATTGTAGGGAAGGATTAACAATGATTATTTCATGTAAGCATCCAGATCCTCAATTTGAAGGACAAACTAAGACTAAGCTTGGTAATACGGAAGTTAGAAAGATTGCAAGTGACGTATTTTCTCAAGGTTTTGAAAGATTTTTGATGGAAAATCCTGCAGAAGCTAGAATTATTGTTGAAAAATGTATTAGTGCATCTCGTGGTAGAATTGCTGCGAAAAGAGCAAGAGAAGCAACAAGAAGAAAAAGTGATTTAGATATAGTTAATTTTGGTGGAAAACTTGTTGATTGTAAAGAAAAGGATCCAAGTGTATGTGAAATTTTCTTAGTCGAAGGGGATAGTGCAGGTGGTTCTGCAATTAAGGGTAGAAATAGTATGACTCAAGCTATTCTTCCTTTGAAGGGTAAGGTTTTAAATGTTGAAAAAGCTAGACTAGATAGAGCACTTGGCAATGATGAAATTAAGACTATTATTACGGCTTTTGGTACTGGTATTGGTCAAGAATTTGATTTAAGTAAAATGAGATATCATAAAGTTATTATCATGAGTGATGCCGATGTAGATGGATCTCACATTAGAGTACTTCTTTTAACATTGTTTTATCGTTTCTTTAAACCAATTGTGGAAGCTGGTTATGTTTATGCTGCACAACCACCATTATTCTGTATAAAACATGGACAAACTATTAAATATGTTTTAAATGAAGATGAAAGAGATGAATACATTAAAAATTTAAATGAAAAGAATATTAAATATGATGTATCAAGAATGAAAGGTTTAGGGGAAATGGATGCTGAAGAATTAAATGAAACAACTATGGATATTGAACATAGAATTCTTCGTAAGATAACTGTAGAAGATGCTATAAGTGCTGATGCTGCATTTAGTAAATTAATGGGTGAAGAAGTTGAACCTAGACGTAAGTTTATTGAAGAAAATGCAACTTATGCAAAGAATTTGGATTTTTAGGAGGTTAATATGGATCATAGTAGAGATAGATTACAAGAAAATAATATTGTAAATGAAATAGAATCATCTTTTATTGAATATTCAATGAGTGTTATTATTTCCAGAGCTTTACCAGATTTAAGAGATGGTTTAAAGCCAGTTCATAGAAGAATTATCTATGATATGTTGGAAAATGGTTTGACACCAGATAAAAAACATCGTAAGAGTGCTACGATAGTTGGGGATGTTATGGGGAAATATCATCCACATGGAGACTCATCAATATATGATGCTATGGTAAGAATGGCACAAGATTTTAACTATCGTTATTTACTTGTTGATGGACATGGTAACTTTGGTAATATTGAATATCCTAGAGCTGCTGCTTATCGTTATACTGAAAGTAAGCTTGCTAAAATTTCAATGGAACTTTTAAGGGATATTAATAAAAATACTGTTAATTTTGTACCAAATTATGATGAATCAACTAAAGAACCTGAAGTTTTACCTTCAAGATTTCCAAATATTTTAGTTAATGGAACAATGGGTATTGCTGTTGGTATGGCAACAAATATTCCGCCACATAATTTAGGTGAAGTTATTGATGGATGTATTGCTTATATTGATAATCCAGATATTACAACTGAAGAATTAATGCAACATATTAAAGGACCTGATTTCCCAACTGGTGGTATTATATTAGGTAATTCTGGTATAAAGAAAGCTTATGAAACTGGTAGAGGTTCTATAACTATTAGAAGTAAAGCTACAATTGAAGAAAAAAATGGAAGACATTATATAGTTATTGAAGAAGTTCCATATGGTGTTAATACACTTGATTTAAAACAAAAAGTTGCAGATTTAGTACATAATAAAGTACTTGAAGGTATTACTGACTATCATACTGATTTAAAGGATGGTATAAAGATTACTATAACACTTAAGAAAGATGCTAATCCACAAGTAGTACTTAATAATTTATATAAGCATACTGCTTTTCAAACAACTTTTGGTATTATATTCTTGATGCTTGATAAAGGTGTACCTAGAACTTTAGGTTTAAAAGATATTATTAGTAAATATGTAGATTATCAACAAGAAGTTATTATTAGAAGAACTCAATTTGAACTTGATAAAGCTGAAAAAAGAGTACATATTTTAGAAGGTTACCAAATAGTATTTGATAATTTAGATGAAGTTATTAAGATTATTAAAGAATCTAAGGCTGATGGAGAAGCAAAGCTTAAGTTAATGGAAAGATTTGGTTTAACTGAAGCTCAAACTGATAATATTCTAGAAATGAAATTACGTCGTTTAACGGGTCTAGAACGTGAAAAGATTGAAGAAGAACTAAATGCACTTAGAATTGAAATAGAACGCTTACGTGGCATTTTAGCGGATAATAATAAGGTGTTAGGTATCATTAAAGATGAAATGACTGAAATTAAAAATAAATATGGTGATGAAAGACGTACTAAAATTGATATGACTGCAATAGATTATATTGAAGATGAATCTTTAATTCCAGAAGAAAATATTTTAGTTGTACTTACTAATAAAGGTTATATTAAGAGAACTACATCTGATACATTTAAGTCACAAAATAGAGGTGGTGTTGGAATTAAAGGAATGTCTACGAATGATGAAGACTTTGTTGAACACATGATTAACTTATCAACACATGATTATATTTTATTCTTTACTGATAAAGGTAAAGTTTATAGACTTAAAGGTTATGAAATTCCTGAATTTTCACGTCAATCTAAAGGAATTCCAATTGTTAATTTACTTCAAATTGAAAAAGATGAAAGAGTTAATGCGGTTATCCAAATAACTCGTGAAGAAAATAGTAAATACTTATTATTTGCAACTGAAGGTGGTGTTGTTAAAAAGACTTTAATTAGTGAATTTGATAACATTAGAAACAGTGGTAAGATTTGTATTTCTCTAAGGGAAAACGATAAATTAATTGATGTTAAAAAGACTACTGGTAGTGATTTAGTATTACTTGGTAGTGATGCTGGTAGAATGGTTAAGTTTAATGAAGATGAAATCAGAGTAATGGGTCGTACAGCATCTGGTGTTCGTGGTATAACACTTGATGGTGGCAAATGTATTTGTTCTGAAATAGTTAGTGAAGATGATACAATTTTACTTGTTACGGAAAAAGGTTACGGAAAGCAAACTAAGGTAAGTGAATATCGTCAAACAAAACGTGGTTCTAAAGGTGTTAAAGCCATGAATATTACTGAAAAGAATGGTAATTTAGTAAGTGTTAAGATTGTTCATGAAGGTAAGGAATTAGTTATAATGACTAACTCTGGTATGACGATGAGAATGCCACTTGATCAAATATCAGTTCTTGGACGTGTTACGCAAGGTTTAAGACTTATTAACTTAAAAGATAACCAAAAGGTTTCTACGATTAGTTTAGTAGATAAAGAAGAAGAAACTGTAGTAGAAGAATCTACACAAGAAGGTGTATCAGATATGGTACAAGAGAGGGTAGAACAACCTATAGAAAATAACGAAGAGGCTTAGAAATAAGCCTTTTTTAAAGAAATTTTACGTATATACAAAGTATAACTTATGAATTATCAACAACTTTTTGATGTGTAAAAATTTAACTTATCAACAGTATTTTACTAATAAAGATATGTTCCACGTGAAACATGTCTTTTATTTTGGAATACTTTATAACACTATGTTTCACATGGATATTCTAGTTGGTTATCTTATTAACAATATTTTTTATTATTGTATTGTTTCACGTGAAACAATACAATTGTTGTTACATTATTTTATAATACTTTTTTATCTTTAATAGTAGGTAATGATGTTTCACGTGAAACATCGTCAGATATTTAAATTAATTATTGTTTATTTTCTTATTATTCTTATATTATTATGTAATAGACTATATGTTTCACGTGAAACATTGTTAATAAAATGTTATTTTATATTAATAAATAATCTAAATAAATTATAATTGATTTCAAAATGCTATGTTTCACGTGAAACATTGTTGATAATATGTTATTTTTTATTAATGAATAATCTAAATAACCTATAATTGATTCCAAAATGCTATGTTCCACGTGAAACATTGTTGATAGTTTGTTACTTTATATTAATGAATAATTTAAATAACCTATAATTGATTTTAAAAAGTTATGTTTCACGTGAAACATTATACGTACATATGATTGTGTTTTGTAAAATAAATCTTTCTATAAATATATTTATTTATATCAAAAAATATTTCCCGGGAAATATTTAGTTAACATAATAATTTCAAAAAAATATAGAAAAATAAAGGAATTATTTCCCGGGAAATAATTGGTTAACATAATAATATTTTGATTTTTTGGAGTTTTATAAAAAATATTAATATTTAAAATTTGGCTAAGATATGCCTAAAAATATCACTTTGTTTTTAAAAAAATTTGAGTTATCAACACAATTATTTTTTCAATTTCAAAACTAAATTATAAATTATTTGCAATATTTCTATTGACTTATGGAGAGTAATTTGTTAATATTTAATCGTGCAACAAATATGCTGTAACTTGGTCAGGATTGGAAAATAGCAGCCACATCAGCCTCTGTTTGTGTGCACATTTTTTTTGGAGGAATTATGGAATCAAAATATTTGAAAACATTATTTGAATTATGTGATAAATCTTTGAAAACTGATGATATACCAATTGGTGCTATTATTATATATAAGGATAAAGTAATTGGAACTGGTTATAACACTAGAGAAAGAGATGAAAATATACTTGGTCATGCTGAAGTAAATGCAATACTTGAAGCTCAAAAGATTCTTGGTAATTGGAATCTTTCTGGATCTGTTATGTATGTAACATTAAAACCATGCAGTATGTGTAGTGAAATAATTAAGCAATCAAGAATAAGTGAAGTATATTATCTACTGGATAAACCAGAGACTAAGAAAGAATATTTTAAAACAGAATTTAAAAAAATAAATGATGAAATAAATGAGTTAGATTATGAGATGAAACTTAGTGATTTTTTTAAAAAGCTAAGGGACAAAAAATAGGTAGAAAGAACACGGAATTAGTTTGTGTTTTTTTGTTGGGTTTTTATAAAAAAATTTAACTTAAAGTCGTGACTTTTTAAGCAAAATTTGATACACTATTTGTAGGAGGTTTTTTACATGAATTATAAAGTATTATATAGAAAATATAGACCAGATAGTTTTGATAGTTTAATAGGACAAAAACATATAGTAGAAATACTTAAGAATTCTATTAAAGAAAATAGATTAGCACATGCATATTTATTCTCTGGACCTAGAGGAACTGGAAAAACATCAACTGCTAGAATTTTGGCAAAAGCGATTAATTGTCGTAATAATAAATCGGGGTTTGCATGTGGGGAATGTGATAGTTGCTTAACTTTTAATGGAAATCCTGATATTATTGAAATAGATGCCGCTTCAAATAATGGTGTTGATGAAATCAGAGAACTTATAAATAACGTTAAAATTATGCCAACATCTTTGAAATATAAAGTATATATTATAGATGAAGTTCATATGCTTAGTGCAAGTGCGTTTAATGCTTTATTATTAACACTTGAAGAACCACCTGAACATGTAGTGTTTATACTTGCTACAACTAATTTGGAAAGTGTTCCAATTACAATAGTTTCTAGATGTCAAAGATTTGAGTTTCATAGAATAACTGAAGATGATATCGTAGATAGATTAAAATATGTTTGTGATTCTGAAGGAATAAAATATGAAGAAGATGGACTTAGAGAAATAGCAATACTTGCTGATGGAGGACTTAGAGATGCTTTAAGTATACTAGATCAATTATCTAAGAATGAAGAAGTTATTACAAATACTTTAGTTTCTAATGAAATAGGTAGTATTTCTAATAAAAAAATTGATGAACTAATTAATTATTTAGATCATAATGATATAGATAATATTGAAGCTATATTTAATGAAGTTGAAAGTACTAGTTTAAATTATAAAGTATTTATTAAGAAGATGATTGCTTCATTAAGTAGTGTTGGTGTTAAAATATTGGGAAACCCAGATGACTATAGGTTATCATATGATGATGTTAAAAATTTAGTTATGGAATTAAATGATGTAATTATGAAAATAAATGTAAGTATAAGTCCATATTTGCTTATTAAAATGATTGTGTTAAATTATGTTGAAGTAACTAAAAAAGTGGTTGTTCCAAAACTTGAAAAAAAAGAAATTGTTGAAGCTATCAAACCAAGCTTGAAACAGGAAAAAACTGAAGTAAATTTTGCAAAAAAAATTGAAGAAGATACAACCAATATTGATATAAGAATTAATAATTGTTTTGTTAATGCATCAAAGAATTATTTAATAAAGTTAAAAGAGTTATGGATTGATTTTGTTAGTAATATAGAAGATGCATTAGTTAAAGGGATAGTAACTGATACATTAGTAGTTACAGCATCTGATACATATGCAATTGTTGAAGTTACAATACCTCATAAAGATAGAGAAATTAATAATAAATTAAATGATATTGAAGATTTATTTAATAAATATAATAATACGAAGTATAAGTTAGTATTTATTGATACTGATAAATGGAATAAAGAAAAAACTTCATATATAACTAATATAAAGAATGGTTATAAATATACTTATAAAGATGAAGTTAAATTAGATAATAAAGATGAAATTAATATGTCTGAATTAAAGGATATATTTGATATAGATAAAATAGAAGTTGAATAAAAGAAAGAAGGAAAAAAATTTATGAATATGCAACAAATTATGCAACAAGCACAAAGAATGCAAAGGGATATTACAAAGAAAAAGAATGAAATTGATTCAATGAGTTTTACTGGTAACTCTGAATGGGTTGAAATAGTATTTAATGGAAAAAGAGAAATACAATCATTTAAGATACTTAAAAGTGGAGTAATTGATGAAGAAGATAAAGAAATATTAGAAGATATGATTATGCTTGCTATAAAAGATGCTTTTGCTAAGATTGATAAAGAAACTGAAAATAAATTAGGTCAATATTCATCAATGAGTGGGTTGTTCTAAAATGATTTATCCTGAATCATTAGAAAAACTTATTAACTATTATAAAAAATTACCTGGAATTGGCGAAAAAAATGCTGAAAGATTAGCACTTGCAACATTAAATTTTAAAGAAGATGATATAGATAAATTTGCAAGTGCTATAGAAGATACTAAAAAGATACATAAATGTAGTATTTGTGGTCATTTGACAGAGTATGATATATGTAATATATGTGCTGATGAATCTAGAAATAAAAATGAAATATGTGTTATTGAAGATTATAAAAGTGTTTTTTCTTTCGAAAAGGCAGGTAATTATAATGGGGTATATCATGTTTTAAATGGTTTAATTAGTCCGGCGGATAATATTGGCCCAGATAATATAAATTTAGCAAGTTTAGTTAAAAGAGTTGAATCACTAGAAAATCCTGAGTTGATACTAGCGTTAAAATCCACAGTTGAAGGTGAAACAACAACATTATATATTAAAAAAATATTTGAAAAAAAGAATGTATTAATATCAAGGCTTTCTTATGGAATACCAATGGGTGCTGAAATAGATTATTTAGATATAATGACGTTAGATAGAGCCCTTGAAGATAGAAAAAAAATAAGTGATTAATTATTAAATTTAACATATAATTTAATGGTGATTAGTATGAAAAAAATATTTTTAATAATTAAGAGAATTGTACTAGCTATAAGCTTTATTTATGCTTTTGATTTGTTAGTTACTGGTTTAAAAATATTTATTCCCATTAATATAGTTACAGTAAGTGTTGTTGCAAGTTTAGGTATGAGTGGAATGCTTGCTTTAATTGCAATATATTACATACTTTAGGAGGTTTAAGTGGAAGCAAAAGAATTAGAAAAGTTAGTAAAATATTATCATGAGAATAAGATATCTCATGCTTATTTAATTGAAACAAATAATATAGATAAATGCTTCTTAGATTTAAAATGTGTTGTTAAGCAAATTTTTTGTAGTGGAACTTATAAAGAAAATTGTAATGAATGTAATATATGTAGTTTAGTTGACCAAGAATTTCTTCCATCATTTGTAGTAATTGAACCAGATGGAGCAACAATAAAAAAGGAACAGGTACTAGAACTTAAAAAGAATTTTAGTACGATGCCAATTTACACAAAAGATAATATATATATAATTAAGCATGCTGAGAAGTTAAATGGTGCTTCTGCGAATACAATGTTGAAGTTTTTGGAAGAACCAGAGCCTCATATACTAGGTTTTTTCATTACTGATAATATAAATAATGTAATATCTACGGTAAGAAGTAGATGTGAAGCATTAAAGGTTTATTATGATGTACATGAATTAGATATTAATTCACTATTAAGTGGTGTTTATAATGATAAATTAAATGTAGTAATAGATTATTTAGTTAAATTAGAGGTAGAAAAAAATTATTTAATAATGTATAATAAAGATGTAATTTTAAATAGTTTTAAAGAAAGGGAAGATATTAAGATTTGTTTTAAAATTATGCTTATTATTTATGAAGAATTATTAAAGAAAATAATGGAGTTAGAAAATAATTTTAATTTTGATAAATTAAGTAAGTTGGAAAGTCTTAGTTATAAGGGAGTAACAAGAAGAATTAATTTGATAATTAAGTTTATAGATGATATAAGTTGTAATGCAAATATAGATTTATTGTTAGATAAGTTTGTTATAGAATTGGGTGATAGTATTGAATAATGTATATGGTGTTATATTTAATGAATTAGAAAAAAAGTTTTATTATGTATTTAATGGAAAACTTAGTGTTGGTGATTATGTAATTGTTAATACTGATAGAGGAGAACAATTAGTTAAAGTTGTGGATATAATTACTAAAGATGATATAAGTGAATATGAAAGTATTGAAAGAATTGCAAATGAAAGTGAATATAATGCATATTTAGAAAATTTAAAAGATAGTCAGAAAGCTTTGAAAAAGTGTAAAGAATTTGCTAAAGAATTAGAACTTGATATGAATGTAGTTAGTTCACAATTTAATTTAGATAGAAGTCAATTGTTATTTAATTTTACCGCGGATGGAAGAGTTGATTTTAGAGAACTTGCTAAGAGACTTGCTGCAATATATCATACTAGAATAGAACTTCGTCAGATTGGGGCTCGTGATAAAGCTAAAGAAATTGGTGGTATTGGTGTTTGTGGCGGAGAATTGTGTTGTTTAAGATTCTTAAAAAAGATTGATACAATAAGTATGAATATGGCTAAAAATCAAAATTTAGCATTAAATCCAAGTAAAATAAATGGTGCTTGTGGAAGATTATTATGTTGTTTAGCATATGAAGATAGTACATACTTAGAACAAGCTAAGAAATTACCTAAAGTTGGTGATAAAATTATGACTTTAGATGGTGAGGCTCAAGTTGTAAGTGTTGATATAATTAATTCAAAAGGTAAAATACTATTAAATGGAGAAAAAGTAGATTATGAATTTACTTGTAAAGAATGATTTATTTGATTATAAAAATAGATATATAATGCAGTTTGAAAATGCATTTAAGTTTTCATTAGATTCACTACTTTTAGCTGAGTTTGTAAGTGTAAAAAAAACAGATAAAAATATACTTGATATGTGTACTGGTAATGCTCCGGTGCCTTTGATATTAAGTTTAAAAACTAACTCTTTTATAACAGGTTTTGAAATACAAAAAGATATTGCATATTTAGCAAGTGAATCTGTTAAAATAAATAATATAGAAAATATTAAAATAATAAATGATGATATTAAGAATATTGATAAGTATTTTAATAAAAATTATTTTGATATAATAACATGTAATCCACCATATTTTAATACACTAGATAATGGTTATAAAAATAAAAATGATTATTTAACTATTGCTAGACATGAAGTTATGATTAATTTAGAAGATATATTTAAAATAGCATATAATTATTTGAAAAATAATGGGGTATTTTATTTAGTGCATAGATCTAATAGATTAGATGATATAATGTTTTATGCAAAACATTATAGATTAAATGTTAAAATGTTACAGTTTATAAGTACTAAAAGTGATGGTGAATTAAATACAATACTTGTTAAATGTGTTAAAAATAGTAAGAGTGGAGTAAGGGTGTTAAAACCAATATGTGTTGATAACTTAGATACTTATCAACATTTATTTGAAGGGAAGTGTTAGAATGAAACTAGTTGTAGGATTAGGTAATCCAGGTAAAGAATATGATAAAACTAGACATAATATAGGTTTTATGGTTATTGATAATTATTTAGGTAGTGTTAATTGGTCAACTAAGTTTAATGGAATGTATAATGAGAAAATCATTAATGGAGAAAAAGTTATATTTGTAAAACCTCAGACTTATATGAATAATTCCGGTTTATGTGTTGGTGAATTTGTTAGATATTATAATATAGATTATAAAAATATATTAATCATTCAAGATGATTTAGATGAGAGTGTTGGAAAATATAAATTAAAGTTACATTCATCAAGTGGTGGTCATAATGGTATTAAGTCAATTATTTCATCACTTAATTCTCAAGATTTTCCAAGATTAAAAATAGGTATTGGAAGTGTTAAAAAAGATGAAGTAGTAAATTATGTCTTAGGTAAATTTAGTAAGAATGAGCTTAGTATAATCGAAGATGAATATAATAATTTTAATGATATAATTGATTCATTTATTAACCAAGGTATTGATAAAACAATGAATTGTTATAATAGTAAAAGGAATGAATAATGAATTTTTTAAATGAGTATTTTAAATATGATATAGGAATTGAATTATCAGGTTTAACTAATCAGTTAAACGTTTTTTACGTTAATAAACTAAGGGAAGTTTATAATAGAAATATTATTGTATTAACTAGTTCATTATATGAAGCTAATAAAATATATAATAGTTTATCTAAGATTAATGATAATGCTTTATTGTTTCCAATGGATGATTTTTTATCATCAATGATTGTTGCACAAAGTCCTGAGTTAAAATATAAAAGATTAGAAGTTATTGATAAATTAAAGAGTAAAGATAAATTTATTATTGTTACTAATTTAATGGGTTATTTAAAGTATTTACCTAGTTTAAATACAAAGACTGATTATAAAATAAGCATAAGTGATAATATAAAAAGAGATGAATTAGTAACAATAATAAATGAACTTGGATATCATAGAGAATCCTTGGTTACCACAAGTGGGGAATATGCTGTACGTGGTTTTATTTTAGATATATATCCTTTAGATAATGAACATCCTTTAAGAATTGAATTTGATGGTAATATGATAGAATCTATTAAGTATTTTGATGAAAATACACAAATGTCTTTTGGAAATATAGAAAGTATAGATATAAAAGCAATTGATGAAATTAAATTAAATGGATATAATTCATTAGTAGATTATGCTGATAATCCAGTTGTAGTAATGGTTGATAAAGAACAAATAAAGGCATCATTTTCTAAGTTATATGATGATATAATTGATTATAAAACAAGTAATAATATTGATGGAGAATTAATGTATTCTTTAGATGATTTTAATTTTGTAGATAAGATATATGTTAATTTATTTGAATCAACTGGATATAATTTAAATGCACATGAAATAATTAATTATAAAGAAGATTTTGATAAACTAGTAAGTGATTATAATGAATGGATAAAAAAAGGAAAAGTTGTATATTTTTATTTAACTGATAAAAATGAAGAAAAAAAGATAAAAAAATTAATACCAACATGTAATGTAGTAATACAAGATATCGATAATGGTTTTATGTTAGATAAATATATAGTTATAGCAGATTCTGATATTGAAGAAGTAAATAAAGTTAATACTAAGTATAAAAATAATTTTCATATTGGTAAAAAGATTAAAGATTATAATCAATTAGAAAAAGGAGATTATGTTGTACATGTTAATTATGGTATTGGTATTTATCAAGGTTTAACAACATTAAAAGTAAAGGGAGTTAATAAAGATTTTTTAACTATTAAGTATGATGGTAGTGATAAAGTATATGTACCAGTTGAAAAGATTAGTTTAATATATAAATATACTGGTAAAGATGGAGTTAATGTTAAATTAAATAAATTAGGTAGTACTAATTGGGAAAAAACTAAAAGATATATTAAAGATAAAGTTAAAGATATATCTAGAGAGTTAATACTTCTTTATAAAAAGAGATTAGAATTAAAAAAGGCACCATATAAGGATTATCCTGAAGAAGATGTTTTTGGGAGTGAATTTAAATATACATTAACTAAAGATCAAGAAAAGAGTATATTAGAAATTAATAGTGATTTAAAAAGAAATATACCAATGGATAGATTGTTGTGCGGAGATGTAGGTTTTGGTAAAACTGAAGTTGCAATGAGAGCAATGTTTAAAGCAGTACTTAATAATGAACAAGTTTTATATTTGTGTCCCACTACAATATTATCAAAACAACAATATAATGTTGCTAAAGAAAGATTTAAGAATTGGCCAATAGAAATAGCTTTATTAAATAGACATGTAACTCATAAAAAAACTATGCAAATATTGGAAGATTTAAAAAGTGGTAAAATAGATATTTTATTTGGTACTCATAGAATACTTAGTGATGATATAGTTTGTAAGAATTTAGGGATGCTTGTTGTAGATGAAGAGCAAAGATTTGGAGTTACCCACAAAGAAAAAATTAAGAGTATGAAAAGTGATATTAATGTTTTAACCCTTAGTGCAACACCAATACCTAGAACTTTGAAGATGGCTATGTCAGGTTTAAGAGATTTATCAGTTATTGATACACCACCAGTTAATAGATATCCAGTTCAAACTTACGTGGCAAGTGAAAATGACTTTTTAATTAAGGATGCTATTTATAAGGAATTAACAAGAAATGGTCAAGTATTTATTCTTTATAATAGAATTGAAACTATTGAAAAGTTTATGAATCATATTCAACAGTTGGTACCTGATGCTAGAATTAATTTTGCCCATGGGCAAATGGATAAAGATACTTTAGATGATATAATGGATGATTTTATTAACAATAAATTTGATATACTTGTATGTACAACAATTATTGAAAGTGGTATTGATATACCAAATGTTAATACTTTGATTATTCATGATGCTGATAGATTTGGTTTAAGTCAGTTATATCAAATTAGAGGCAGAGTTGGAAGAAGTGATAAAATTGCTTATGCATATTTGTTATATGAGCAAAATAAAATGTTAAATGATATTGCAATTAAAAGACTTAATACAATTAAAGAATTTACTGAACTAGGAAGTGGTTATAGAATTGCTATGAGAGATTTAAGTTTAAGAGGTGCTGGTGATATATTTGGTTCTTCACAAGCTGGATTTGTTGATAGCGTTGGTATTTCCCTTTATATGAAAATGGTTGAAGATGAAATAAAACGTCAACAAGGAGAATATGTTGAAGAAGAAGACACAAGTACTCAAGCTTTAATTAATGTTGATACTCATATAAGTGATTCATATGTATTAGATGAAGATGTTAAGATTGAAATACATCAAAAGATTAATGAAATTGATTCATATGAAAAATTACTTGAAATAAAGAATGAATTAGAAGATAGATTTGGTAAAGTAAGTGATGAAATGCTTGTTTATATGTATGAAGAATGGTTTGAAAAAATTGCACAAAAATATAATATAAAAGACGTATTACAAACTGATAGAAGTATAGAGATAACTTTACCAGAAGAGCTATCAAGTACTATAAAAGGAGATAAATTATTAATTGAATCTATGTCTTTATCTAGGGCATTTAATATAAAGTATATAAATAAAAAAATAAAAATAATTTTATATACTAAAGATTTACCAAAACATTTTATATTTTATATAGTAACTTTACTTGAAAAGATACTTTAATACATAAAAAAAATAATTTGTTCCACAATAAGTAATGAAGTGGAGTGAATTTTTTGAAACAAACTGGTGTAACAAGAAAAATAGATGAACTAGGAAGAATAGTTATTCCAAAGGAAATTAGAAAGAACTTAGGTATTAGGGATGGAGAATCATTAGAAATATTTACAAGTGATGATTCAATAATATTAAAAAAATATTATGAGGTAAGAAGGTATGAAGATTTAAGTAGTAAATTATGTGAACTTATTAAAAATATTTATAATGTTGATTTAGTAATTACAGATAGAGAAAAGATTATTACTTCTTCGAATAAGGATATTGTGGAAAACTCTAAACTTAATAACAAATTTTTGGAATTTATTGATAATAGAGAAATGTTTATAACTAAGGAGTTATCAACAATAAATTTAGGTGTTGATATAAGTGGATATTTTACCATTATACCTATTATTGCATCAAGTGACTCGTTGGGGCTTGTTATTATTATAAGTGATAAATTAAATGATTATAGTTCTTTGGGAAAATTACTAGCAAAGATTATTTCTGATAAAATTGATATATTTTAAGAAATATTTAAGGAAAACTGATTTAGGTTTTAATGACTCTTAAATTTTCATACGAAGTGCAACAAGTAGATATATATATATATGCACTTATTGATATGCTTAATGTTATTATACAACAATAAGTTAGGTTGTTGACAACGTGGTATGTTATAAAAGTAACATATCATTTTTTATTGTAAAAAATTTTGTAAATAGACTTAAATTTGTCGTCTTTTAATGACTTTAAATTTTATTTATGATAAGATTATTATTGTAGAGGTTGTGGTTTATGTGAATAATTATTGTACAAATTGTGGAAAAAAATTAATGAAAAGTGATTTAATATGTAATAATTGCAATACTCCAATAATTGAACTGCCTTATAATTATAAATTTGTAGATTCTAGAAAAAGAAAATTTATACGTGTAATGTTAATTATAATTGGTATTATTATATTATGTTTAATTGGTGTTTTTATAGCTAATAACATTACCAATAAACTTACTATTAAAAGGTTACAAAATAATTATATAGAACCATATTTAGAAGAAAATTATACTAGTGAAAAATATTCAATTACGTATGATTCAGTTGGTAAATGCATAATTTCTGGTAATTGTATTTTTGACCCTGTTATGGGATGTGATGGTGGCACTTGTCAACCATATAAATATCTAGATGAAAATGAATGTAAGTCATATTATTATTCAGTTATAATTGAAAATAAAGAACTTACATTAACTGTTGTTAATCAAAATAATAACTTTTATGTTGTAGAAGGTAAGAATATTTATGGTGAAGATAAAGATAATGAAGGTAATGAAAATAGTGTAAAGGGTGGTCAAAAAAATGTTGAATAATTATTGTAGAAATTGCGGAAAAAAATTAGATCTTAATGAAAAATATTGTACAAATTGTGGTGCTGAAGTTTTTGAAAAAAGAATAAATATTGAAGAAAAGAAGAATGAATTAGATTCTTATAAAAGAAAAGAAAAAATATACATATTGTCTGTAATAATTTTGTTTTCGTTGTATTTTTTATCAGTTCATTTTAATTTATCTGAAAAATATGAATTTATATCTTTCATAAATTCATTGTTGATTATTAGTAGTTTTATAATAATTATTTATGCTAGAATAACTATGTGTGATAGTAAAAAAATTAGAATAATGTTCAATCTATTTTTAGCATATTTGATATACATTATGGTATTATTGCTTATTCTGATAATAGGTTTAAATTCACTTATTAGGAGATGTTAATAATATGTTTCAAACTAATTTTTCATTTTATGGATTATTTATTATTTTAGCAATTATATGTGGATTAGTAATTGTTTATATGAATTTAAAATTTTTAAAATTTAAAAAAGAAGAAACTATTGGCATTTTGCTTTATATTGCTTTGGGATGTATTTTTGGAGCAAAATACTATACATATTTTGTTAATTATCAAAAATACAATGGTTTTTTTAACTTTATTAGAGTGGGCTTATCATCTTATGGTGCTGTAATTGGAATATTATTTATGCTTTTACTCTTTTCAAAACAATATAGAAAAAATTTTAAAGACTTACTTTGTATTTTATTACCAGCAATTCCATTTATGTATGCTGTTGGGAAAATAGGGTGCTTTTTTGCTGGGTGTTGTTATGGTATAGAATACAATGGCTTTTTAAATATTACATATAATTATTCTGCAATTGCACCAAAAGGTATGAGCTTATTTCCAATTCAATTATTAGAATCAATCGTTTTTTTGATAATATTTTTGTATACTTTTATTAAATTTCATAAAGTTGATATTGATAAAAATATATTTATTGGTCAAACTTTTATAATTTGCGGTGTTGTAAAATTTTTTCTAGATTATTTGCGAAGTGGTCATGTTGTTTTTTTTCTTTCAACTAATCAAATTTTTAGTATTACTTTTATACTTGCTGGGTTAATCTTAGTCATTAAATCAAAAATGTTTTGTTATAATTTATGATATATTTTAACTTGAATTAAACTAAGATTTGTGATAAACTAATTTTAATTAACGAAGAAGGAAAGAGTAGATATCATTCGTTTTATAGAGATTTCTTGGTTGGTGGAAAAGAAAAGATGAAGATATTCGAACATGGCTCTGGAGTTAAAAACGGGTAATTACGTTATAAATTTAAGCTGCATGATAAATCATGAATTAAGGTGGTACCGCGGGTTTTTCTCGTCCTTTGTTTGTGATTTTTTTATTGGAGGTAAATATGAGAAAGTTTGAAAAAATAAGTTATCCTGAATTTGTTAAAGTTTTTGGTGATAATAAAACTTTGTATGATGATTACATGCTCCCTAAAAGAGGGACGAAGTATAGTGCAGGATATGATTTTTTTGCTATTAAAGATTATGTTATAAAACCTGGAGAAATAATTAAAATACCAACTGGGTATAAAGCAACATTTGAATGTGATGAAATGCTTTTGCTTGTTGTAAGAAGTAGTATCGGTTTTAAATATAATGTAAGGCTTACAAATCAAGTTGGAATAATAGAAAGTGATTATTATAATAATCAAGACAATGAAGGACATATGTGGGTTTGTTTACAAAATCATGGAGATAAAGATTTTACATTAAATAAAGGAGATGCATATGTTCAAGGAATATTTGTTAAGTTTTTAACAACTATTGATGATGATGTAGATACTTCTAGAACTGGTGGTATTGGAAGTACAAATAAAAAGAAAGAAGGAAGTAAAAATGAATAAAAAATATTACATAACAACACCAATATATTATCCAAGTGCTAATTTTCATATTGGTCATTGTTATACAACAATTATAGCGGATGCTATAGCAAGATATAAAAGATTAAATGGGTATGATGTGTTTTTTCAAACTGGAACTGATGAACATGGTCAAAAGATAGAACAAAAAGCAAAGGAAGCCGGAGTTACTCCGAAGGAATATGTTGATAAAATTATTTTAAATGCTAAAGATTTATGGAAAAGTTTAAATATTTCATATGATTATTTTATTAGAACAACTGATGAAAAACATGTTAAAGCAGTTCAAAAAATATTTAGAAGATTATATGATCAAGGAGATATTTATAAAGGCTCTTATGAAGGATTATATTGTGTTCCTTGTGAATCATTTTGGACTGAAACACAACTTGTAGATGGTAAATGTCCAGATTGTGGTAGAGAAGTAAAATTAGTTACTGAAGAAGCATACTTTTTTAAATTATCTAAGTATCAAGATAAATTAATTAAGTTATATGAAGAACAACCTGATTTTATTTTACCAGTTTCAAGAAAAAATGAACTTGTTAATAATTTTATTAAACCAGGTCTTGAAGATTTATGTGTATCAAGAACATCAGTTAAATGGGGTATACCTGTTGATTTTGATCCTAAACATGTTATATATGTGTGGATTGATGCATTAACAAATTATATTACATCATTAGGTTATCCGGATGAAAATAGTGAATTGTTTAAAAAATATTGGCCAGCAGATTTACATTTAGTTGGTAAAGAAATTACTAGATTTCATGCAATAATTTGGCCAGCATTATTGTGGGCATTAGATTTACCACTTCCTAAGCAAATTTTTGGTCATGGTTGGTTAATAATTAATGGAGGAAAGATATCTAAATCTTTAGGTAATTACAAGGATCCTAGAGAATATATTGATGCTTATGGTGTAGATGCTGTTAGATATTTTGCATTAAGAGAAGTATCTTTTGGAAGTGATGGTAATTTCTCTGAAGAAGCTTTGATTAATAGAACTAATACTGATTTAGTTAATAATTTAGGGAATCTAGTAAATAGAACTATAAGTATGGCTTATAAGTATTTTGATGGACATGTGGAAAATCCACAGACTGAGGAAGATATTGATAAAGACTTAATTGAAAGTGTTATTAGTTTAAAGACAAAAGTTAATGAAAAAATGGATTCATTAAAAGTAAATGAAGCTTTAGAAGAAATATTTAATGTACTTAGTAAATGTAATAAATATATTGATGATACAACACCATGGTTACTTGCAAAAGATGAAGCAAAAATAGATAGATTAAAAACAGTTATATATAATATATTAGAATCTATTAGAATATGTGCAATATTATTAGAACCATTTATTAATCTAACTAGTGATAAAATATTAAATCAATTAAATACAAGTAAAAGAGATATTGAAAGTATAGAAACATTTGGTAATTTAGAAACTGGTATAGTACTTAATAAACCTGAAATATTATTTAATAGAATAGAGGTTAAATAATGTTTGTTGATACTCATTGTCATATATTTAAAAGTGATTATGATAATATAGATGAAGTATTAAATAATGCTAGTAATAATAATGTAAAATATTATATTAATAATGGTAGTGATAGAGAATATAATAAAGAAGTATTAGAGTTAGTTAAAGAGTATGATAATATGTATGGAGCACTGGGTATACATCCAGAGACTGTAGATGATTATTCTTTAGATGACATTGAATTTATAAAGAATAATTTAAGTAATAAAAAAATAGTTGCAATTGGGGAAATTGGTTTAGATTATCATTATACAAAAGAAAATAAAGATGAACAAATTAAGTTATTGGAAATGCAACTTTCTTTAGCAGAAGAGTATAATTTACCTGTTATTATTCATTCAAGGGATGCAACAGAAGATATAATAAATACATTAAAGAAATTTAATTGTAGGGGTACAATTCATTCTTTTTCTGGAAGTTTAGAAACTGCGAAGATATATATTAAAATGGGGTATTTATTAGGAGTTAATGGCGTTATTACATTTAATAATTGTAATATAAAAGATGTTATAAAGGAAGTTGGTTTAGATAATATAGTTTTAGAAACTGATAGTCCTTATTTAACACCAGTTCCTTATAGAGGTATGCAGAATAATCCATCACATATATTAGATATAGCTAAGTTTGTTAGTGAACTTTATAATGTATCTTTAGAAGAATTATCTTATAGAACTAATGAAAATATTAAAAGAATGTATGAAAGAGTGAAGTTAGTTTAATTTTACTCTTTTTTTTGACTAATTTAAAGTGTATACCTTGACTAATTTAAAGTGACCTTCCTGACTAATTTAAAGTGTATACCCTGACTAATTTAAAGTGAACCCCTTGACTAATTTAAAGTGACATAAAAAAATCCCTGTAATTAAGGAAAATTTTTTTATACTCTTTCATAGTATTAATTGCCAACATCTTCAGCATTAGGATATGCATTTGGATCTGTGCTCGTTACATAATTAACAAATTGTTTTTCTGTTACTGTTTCTTCTTTTTCTGATGTAAAATTTAATTTATATTCTGTAAATGGTGGTCCTACTGTAATGGTTATGTGTGATGTGCTTCAGAAGATGAAGGGGCAAACCATCCGTCATAATAAAATGATTTTGTTGAATAAAATATTTTTCTACAATCGGTTCCCGGGCAAAAGTATTTTGTTGTTACATCTTTAGTTCCTGAATCTGAGCTTCCGTAACTTACTGTTATATCTTTTGATTCAATTTCATTAACAATTATTTCTCCGTCGGCAAATGTGTATATATATCTTCTTGGATATCGTGTTGTATTTCTGTTAATTCATATTTTTCTGGTATGGTTACTGTTTTTGTTACATACATTTTTACATCCAAATAGATGGGAATTAAATAAATAATCATCAGTTGGCCAACTTTTTAATGTAGTTTTTTATACTTTCGGTTTTCTGTACTTGTTTCAAGCATCATTGCCAAATTACTGTTTAATTTATTTTGAATATTATTATTTTTGTTTTGAATCTCTGCTTTTTTAATTAATGTTCATTCTATAAATAATTAAGTGTATTGGCTATGTGATTAATATAGTCAACTCTGGTATTTTTTTAGCATTTTCTAACCTTGATACATATGTAGTTGTGGTGCCTAATTTTTCCGCCAGTTCTTCTTGAGTCTTATAATACCTTATATTATTTGAAACTTAGTCTATGGCGTCCATACTAAATAACTTACTTAGATTTTATTAATTTTTGTATAAAAGTCCCATAGTATCTTTGTAGCAATATACATTTTGTAAATTCTATGTTTTATGTGTAATTATTGGTAATTGATTTATGAGTTATTAAATGATATAATTTAGTTATCCGAAGAGGTGAATACATTTATGAAAGTAGTAAATTATTTTGTTAGAATGTTTCTACTGTTATTTGTTCTTATTATTGCTAAGAGTAGTACTGATATAAGAGATGTAGCAGTTGAAAATAATAATACTAATAAAACAATTAATTTAACAACTATGGCAATGAAAGTTGAAGAAAATGAAGAGATACAAAAATATACTGCAATTAATACATACACTGGTGATTTAACTGGTTATGCTTATAATTGTCCATTATGTGGTGGAAAGCTTGGATGTTTACCTAGTTATAATATAATGGACGGTACTACGAAGTATACTGATGTTAAATATGGTGAAGTAAATATCGTTGCATCAAGTAGTAATCTTCCATGTGGTTCTATTGTTAGTTTTTATAGTGATAGAGTTGGTGACGGAAGAATAGTTGCAATAGTACTTGATCGTGGTGTACGTGGTAATTCCCTTGATTTACTTACCCCGAGTGAAGAATATGCTTCAAAGTATATTGGAAGAAGTAAAATTACATATGATGTTTTAAGGAGCGGGTGGGAGTAATACTACCCGATAATTTATTTATGAAAGCAAAGAAGAGTTTAGGACAAAATTTTTTAATTGATAATAATGTAATTAAAAAAATAGTAAGTGAAGTAGATGCATTACCTGGAGATTTAGTTATTGAAATTGGACCTGGTAGGGGAGCTTTAACTAAGAGGTTATTATCTTTAGGTTGTAAGGTAATTGCATATGAAATAGATACTGACTTACGTTTTGTGTTAGATAATTTAAATGGTGATGTTAAGGTTATATATAAAGATTTTTTAACTAGTGATATAAGTGAAGATATAAAGAGTGTAGAATATAATAACTTATATTTAGTGGGTAATTTACCATATTATATAACAACACCAATTATAGAACATGTAATAGAATCTAAAATAAATTTTAAGAAATTTACTATAATGGTTCAAAAAGAAGTAGCGGATAGATTCTTGGCTAGTACAGGTACTAGAGACTATGGTTATATAACATTAGTACTTAAATATTATTTTAACATAAAGAAAGTATGTGATGTATCAAAGTATTCATTTAATCCAGTACCTAAAGTAGAAAGTAGTGTTGTCAGCTTTCTTACGAAAGAGAGGGTTGAAGAAATAGATACTTTAGAATACTTTAAATTTTTAAAAAATATGTTTAGGTTTAAAAGAAAGAATATTAGAAATAATATAAATGGTATATATGATATAGAAAAAATTAATAATACATTAAATAAATATGGGTTAAGTGTAAGTAATAGAAGTGAAGAATTAAGTGAAGAGATATTACTTGATGTATTTAAGAATTCTTTGAAGTAGGAATTCTTTTTTATTTTAATCATATAATTTATTGGTGATTATTAAGTGAATATTAAAGTAGGAGATTATGTAACTAGGAATAGTTATAATAATGATACAGTTTTTAAAGTAATTAAATTAAAAGATGGTATTGTTTATTTAAAAGGGGCTGAAGTTAGATTAATAGCAGATGCTTATTTAGATGATTTAGAAATAGTAGAAGATGTAATAGAAGATGATGATATTGATGAATTAGAGGTTAAAGATGAGTTATTAGAACGGGGAGAATATTTTTATTTACCAGCGAAGGTATTACATATAGATGGAGATAGTGAATATTTAAATAGGTGTTTAAAGTTTTATAAAAGAAATGGTATTATGGCAATAGGTAAAAAGATAAATGAAAAGAATATATATGAGCAATTACCTATACTTTTAAAAGAATATAAACCTGATATAGTGGTTATAACTGGACATGATGCTTATTACAAGAAAAAAGGAGATTTAAATGATATAAATAATTATAAGAATTCAATTTATTTTGTAAAAGCAGTTAAGGCTGCGAGAAATTATGAGAAAAGTCATGAAAAGTTAGTTATTATTGCTGGAGCTTGTCAGAGTGATTATGAAGAATTAATTAAAGCAGGAGCTAATTTTGCATCAAGTCCTAAAAGGATTAATATTCATGCATTAGATCCGGCGATTATTGCAAGTAGTATTTCTTTGACAGAGAGAAATAAAGAAATTGATTTAAAGAGGTTACTTGAAAAAACTAAATATAAAGAAGAAGGTATGGGGGGACTTATTTGTAATGGGCTTATGTATGTTGGTTATCCAAGGTAGGTGGATATGAATATTAATATTATAAAAGAAGAAATACGCAGTAAGTTAAATAAGAGGGTTTTAGTAAGTGTTTATGGTCTTAGAAATAAGATTGAAAGATATGAAGGTGTTCTTTATAAAGTTTATCCGAATTTATTTACAGTTCTTGTTAATGGGGATGAAAAGAGTTTTTGTTATAGAGATGTTATAACAGGTGATGTAAAAGTGAAGGTTTTGTGAAATTTGTGTTGCGATTATGTGAAAAATAGGGTATAATTATAAGTGTAAACAACATAAGGAGGTATAAAGAATGGAAATTACAAAATTAGAAGTTTTTAGAAGGGAAAGAGAAGGCTCTAGACTAAAAGCATTTGTTGATTTTACTTTAGATGATTGCTTAGCTATACGTGGTGCAAAAATTATTCAAGGAAATGAAAGATTATTTGTTTCTATGCCAAGTAAAATGAATAAAGAAGGCAAAGAAGAAAATATGGTATTTCCAACAAATAAGGAAACTAGAGAAAAGTTTGAAAATGTTATATTAGCTAAATATGATGAAATGGTAAAAGAAGAAGTTAATGAAGGTTAACTTCTTCTTTTAAATAGAGATATTCCTTTGAAAAAATGTAATGTTGAGGTAATTATTCCTTTGAAAAAATGCAATTTAGTGTATTTATTCCTTTGAAAAAATACTTGTACATTCTTTAAAATCTTGATTTTTCCTAGGAATTATCTAGGTTTTGTTGTTTTCAACTTTCAGAGCATTTGACATACAATAGATATTGTGGTAGAATTAAAAAACGTCGCTTTAAAAGGAGAGATAAAAATGTTATATAAAATTCAATATGTTTTTGATCGTGATGCAAATAGAAAAGAAGTTTTAGAAGGAGCAAAAGTATTTCAATTTGATGGTAGGAATACTACTGTTAAAGAAATATATGTTGGTATTCAATTAGATTTTGATTCTATTTACTATAATCAAGAAAATGCTCAATTAATTGGAGTAAGAAATAGAGAAGTATTCAAGGCTCAATATGAAAAATATGAAGCTGCTGGTGTTATTTATTTTCCTCAAACTGGTGAATATGAATTCCTAGAAGAAGGAGATATTGTACTTCCTTGGGTTAGTAATGAATTAATCGAAGATACATTAGAAAGTGCTTTACAAATATATAGAAATGAAGCGACTGATAATATTTTAAAGCAAAAATTAGATTTACAACTATCTTATGTTGAAACATTAGAACCAGATGATCCATTAATTGAATTAAATGATTTATATAGATCAAGAACACAATCAAGTAGATAATAATTGTCTACTTCTTTTCATATAATTAAATGGTGATAATTATATGAAAGAAGGGACTTATGGAACACATGAAGTTAAAATAGTTGATAGGAGTATGATATCTATAACTGGTGTTGCTAAATTGGTTAGTTTTGATGATGAAGAGTTTTTGATGGAAACAATAATGGGTAATTTAAGAATTCTTGGTAGTACTTTAGAGTTACTTAAGTTAGATACCACTGATGGTATAGTTAAAATAAAGGGGAAAATTAATTCATATACTTATATAGATGAAAAGATTAAGAATAAAGAATCTAGTATTATAAATAAGTTATTTAAATGAATAGTTATGTTCAAGTAATATCTTTATTAGTATCTTTTATATATGGTATAGTTTTTTATATATTATCAAAGTTTAATAAATATATAATTAGTAATAAAAATAATATTGTCAAGTTGTTGGTAACAACAGTCTATGTGGTTGATATGGTTATAATATATATATTTATTATGTATAAGATTAATTTTGGTAATATACATCCTTATTTTATTATATCTTTAATATTGGGTTTTGTTTTGTCAATTAAGTGTAAATTTATTAAATAAATATTGTATTATTCTTTACAATATTTTTTTTTTGTTGTATAGTGCAGTTAAGAATGGAGATGAATTAATGAAAAAAACTAAAAAAGAAAAGAAAAGATTATTTGTCCTTTCTGTTTCAATTGTAGGTCTTTTGAGTGTATTAGTTTATTCAGTAGCTACGACATGTCCATCAATATTAGAAAATAAAAGTAAGATTAAAGAATTAAATAAAGAATATAATGAACTATTAAGTAACGAAGAAAAATTAGTTAGTGAAGTAACTAAGTTACAAGATGATGAATATGTTGCAAGATATGCAAAAGAAAAATTTATGTATTCAGAAGATGGAGAAATTATTATAAGAATGGATTAAATTAGCATTTTAACAATGCTAATTTTCTTTTATAACTTTATCTATTAAACCATATTCCATAGCTTCTTGAGCAGATAAAAAGTTATCTCTTTCTGTATCATTATAAATTTTATCTAGAGGTTGTTTTGTATTTTTTGAAAGTATTTTGTTAAGTTTTTCTTTTAATTTAATTATGTGTTCTGCGGCGATTTTGATGTCTGTTGCTTGACCTTGGGCACCTCCGAGGGGTTGATGAATCATTATTTCAGTGTTTTCTAATGCAAAGCGTTCATCTCCGCTGGATAAAAGAAAAGCTCCCATGCTTGCACACATTCCTAGACCTATTGTTACAACAGGACTTTCAATATATTTAATTGTATCATAAATTGCCATACCAGATGTTATAACACCGCCGGGACTATTGATGTAAATATAAATCTTTTCATGATTTTTATTATCAAGAAATAGAAGCTCACTAATTATGATATTAGCTGTATAATCATTTATTTCACCGCACAAAAATATTATTCTATCCTCAAGAAGTCTAGAGTATAAATCGTATGCATATTCTTTGTTACTACTTTTTTCAATTACTGTTGGAATTATGTTCAAAATATATCACCTAAGTAAATAATAGTAAAATTTATCGTTTTTTATTCACAATTTTAAAAAAAATTGATATAATTATTAACATAAAGGGATGATTAGATGGATTTAGTAAAAATAACATTTAATGATGGAAGTATCCACGAGTATAAAAAAGGTACTTTGTTTTATGAAGTAAGCAAAGATAGTGATATGGAAAATATTGTTGGTTTTAAAATTAACAATGAAGTATTTTCCTTGGATACAAAAGTAATGGAAGATATTAAAATTAATTTTATTAATACTGATGATTTAATTGGTAATAAAATGTATAAAGCCGGGTTGAAATTTTTATTTTTGGTTGCACTTACTGAAGTTTTTCCGACGTTTGATATTAGATATGAACATAGTGTACCACGTGGAATGCTTGGTGTTATCACTGGAGAAAAGATTCTTACTCAAGAAGATATATCTAAGATAAAGGGTAAAATGTGTGAAATAATTAATAATAATGATAAGATTACTAAGTTGAATGTTGCTTTTAAAGATGCTATTAAGTTTTTAAAAGATAAAAATGAGTATGAAAAGTTAGAAAATGTTCAGAATATAAATGATAAAGTTGTTAATTTTTATAAGCTTAGGGGTAATATTAATTATTTTTATTCAATTATGCCATATAGTACAGGTTGTTTAAATAAATTTGAGCTTGTGTATTTAGGTAATAATAAAGTGATATTTTTGTTTCCAACTACAAGAAGTAATGGCTTAGTTCCTGAGTATGTTCACTATGATAAGATTATTGATAGTTTTATGGAAGGAAAGAAGTGGTTAGATAATTTAGGTATGAGTTATATAACTAGTATAAATAAAACTATTGGAAATGGAAAGATTAAGAATTTTATTAATTCAACTGAGTTAATGTTTAGTTTAAAAATTAGTGAAATTGCTAAGAATATTTCATTAAATAATGATATAAAGTTTGTTCTTATTGCAGGTCCTTCATCAAGTGGTAAAACAACAACAACTCATAGGTTATCTTCTTACTTTGAAGCAATTGGGTATGATCCGATACTAATTAGTTTAGATGATTATTTTGTTGATAGAGATAAAAATCCAAAAGATAAGTTTGGTAATTACGATTTTGAATGTTTGAATGCTTTAGATGTAGAGTTATTTAATAATAATTTAAATGATTTGTTGGATGGTAAAGAAGTAATATTTCCAAAATATAATTTCTTAACTGGTAAAAGAGAATATTATAAAAATAAAGTTAAGATGAGTGATAAATCGATATTCTTAATTGAAGGATTGCATGCTTTGAATGAAGAGTTAACAAAAGATGTAGATGAAAAATATAAATATAAAATTTATTTAAGTCCATTTATACCTCTTTCTATTGATAGATATAATTATATTTCAACATTGGATTTAAGATTACTTAGAAGAATTGTTAGAGATAATAGAACAAGAGGTTATAATGTAGTAGATACAATTGATAATTGGCAGAGTGTTAGAAATGGGGAAGAAAAATATATATTTCCATATATTCATCAAGCTGATGTGATTATCAATACGGCTTTAGCTTATGAAGTTGGAGTTTTAAAGGTTTATGTTGAACCACTTCTTTTGTCAGTAAGTGTTGATAGCATTTATTACGAAGAAGCAAGAAGATTAGTGGATTTTTTAAAACAATTCTTTCCGATACCGGGAGAATATGTTAATGATGAATCAATATTACGCGAATTTATAGGAGGAAAATATAATGATTAAAGTTGCGATTAATGGTTTTGGTAGAATAGGTAGACTTGCATTTAGGCAAATAGTTACACAAACAGATTTTGATATTGTAGCTATAAATGATTTGACAAGTGCAGAAGATTTAGCTTATTTAGTTAAGTATGATACTGTACATGGTTCTTTTCATGAAGATGAAATTAAAGCAGAAGGCAATGAAATAGTTGTTGCGGGAGTTAAAAGAATTAAAGTTTTTAGTGAAACTGATCCAGCTAATTTACCTTGGGGTGAACTTGGAGTTGATTTAGTGCTTGAATGTACTGGTAAGTTTACTGCTCGTGATGATGCAATGAAACATATTACTGCAGGAGTTAAAAAGGTACTTATTAGTGCACCAGGTAAAGGTGAAATGAAGACTGTTGTTTATAATGTTAATGATAATATTTTAACTAGTGATGATGTTATTGTTAGTGCTGCAAGTTGTACAACAAATTGTTTAGCGCCTGTTCTTAATATAATACATAAGAATATTGGAGTTAAAAAAGGATTTATGACAACTGTTCATGCTTATACGAATGATCAAGCAACACTAGATATTGCTCATAAAAAAGGTATTAAGTCTAGACGTGGTAGAGCTTGTGCTCAAAATATTGTGCCATCTAGTACTGGGGCTGCTAAAGCAATTGGTTTAGTTATTCCTGAACTTCTTGGTAAACTTGATGGTAATGCTTTAAGAGTTCCAACTGCAGATGGTTCAGTTGTGGATTTAACACTAGAACTTAGTAGAAATACAAGTGTTGATGAAATTAATAAGTTATTTATGGATAATCAAAATGAAACTATTAAATTTACAATAGATCCAATTGTATCAAGTGATTGTGTTGGTAAAAAGTTTGGTGCTATTGTTGATGGATTATCAACAAGCATTGTGGAAGCAGAAGGTTCTCAACTTGTTAAAATTATAGCTTGGTATGACAATGAATATGGTTATACAGCTCAAATGCTTAGAACTGCTAAGAAAATGTTTCAATAAAAATAAACTCTCAGAAATGAGAGTTTTTAAAAATGGTATATTAAATTTTAAATTAAAGGAGGATTGATTAAATGGATACTATAATTGGAATATTGTTTGTTTCTATATTTGGAACTTTACTTCATTTTATGTATGAATGGAGTGGACATAAAAGGTTTGTTTCAATATTTGCTGCGGTTAATGAAAGTACTTGGGAACATATTAAGATTGCTTTGACTCCAAGTTTTATATGGATGTTATATGATGGAGCAAGATATGGACTAGAACCAAATTATTTTGTAGCTAAAACTGCTAGTTTGCTTGCAATAATAATAATTATACCAGTATTGTTTTATGCTTATCAAATATTTACTAAGAAAGCTATGTTATCAATTGATATAATAATATTTTATATATCTATAATTGTTAGTAATTTATTATTTAAATATATAATAGGTTTAAATTCAATCAGTTTCTTTATTACTTATTTTGCTGTCATATTATTATATGTTATATTTGGTTTTTATATGATTCTGACATTAATGCCTTTTGAAAACTTTATATTTGAAGATCCAATAACTAAGAAGTATGGTGTAAAAGGACATTCTCATCATGAACATAAGTAAACTTAAGAAATTAGGTGTTTTTTAATGCCGATTTTTTAGAAAAATGGGTAATAAAATGAAAATTTGTCTATTTTTAGACAAAAATTAAATACTATTTTCTTTGTTTGTTAGTATTGATTTTATAAAACATCTTTTGTACAATTTATATTGTAAGGATTTGTTAATATGAAGCATAGAAATATATTTTTAATAATAATATCAATTAATTATAAATGCAGTGACAATAACTCTTATTATGATTCTAAAACAACTGCTACTAGTAATTGTACAAATTATTGTCTTTCAGGGTCACTTCATAATAGTAAATGTTATAAATTAGGCTAAAATAAAAGTCTTCATATTCTTTTTGAAGACTTTTTCATTAACTAATACTAAGTTAGTAAGAGAATGTACATAGATGAAAATGATTATTATTTTATTATAAACCATTATCATTTTGCTTTTAATTGTAAAATAAATATTGAAATTTGACAAATTTATGAATTTTTCTTTCTTTTAAACTTGTTGATAAATTTATCCCCGATTAATTGATTTAATAAATCTTTGTTTAGTAGATAATAAATTATTAAAGATAATATTCCTATGATTGCAAGTGCAATAAGTTCTGGTAGTTTACCAGTGACGTGGGTAAATACAATACTTCTTAATCCAGTGCAAATTAATACTAAGATAACTATTGTTACTATTAGTTTTGGAATAGATTTTATAGTATCTGTATAGTTAAAGTTATATTTGTGTTTTAATGTGTAAAGTGGGATAGCAAGTGATAGTAAATAACCAATAGTTGTAGCAAGTATTGCACCATAGAATGGATAAATACCTATTTTATTAAATAAGAATATAAGTGGTATATCTAATATTGTTTTGGTTATTAAACCTGTTGCACATGAAATATAAATTAATTTAGTTTTGGATAAACCTTGAAGTGCACTACATATCATTATATAAGCTGAATCAAGTATAGCAAGTAATATGGTGTATTTAAATATTAATGGTCCATAGAAACTTTCTCCATAAAAAATTGTCCATACTTGTTTTGAAAAAATACTTAAGAATATTGAAAGAGGTAATATTACATAAAGAAGAACTTGTAAAGTTTTATTAAATTGGATGTTTACTTCTTTCATATCCTTTTTAGTGTAAGATTCTACGATTGTTGGAATTAAGCTTATAACTAAGCCAGTAGCTATGGCTGTTACAACACTTACTAATTTGCTTCCCCAGGTGGTAAATACTGATGAAATTGTTTCAATATCTTGAGCTGGGTAACCAATCCAATTTAATCCTTTTATTACAAGAATCATATCAACTGTATTATAGATGCTGTTTGCAACATTAATTACTATGAAAGGGATACAATAACCAATTAGTTTTTTAAATATGGCTTTCTTTTCTTCTTTTGATACCTCTTCATAAGTTGTAAATAATTCATCTTTTGCTTGATTTGTTTTGATTAGTAAATATGCATAAGACACTAATGCACCAGCACAGGCACCGAATACTGCGATACCTACTGCTTGAGCAGTTGTTAAGTGAAATACTTTTAAAGCAACATAAGAACCAATTATTATAACTAAGACTCTTACAAATTGTTCAATTACTTGACCAATTGATGGAACTGTTATGTAGTGATGTCCTTGAAGATAACCTCTGGAAATTGAAAGTATTGGAACAACTAATATTGCAAATGATACACATCTAATTACAAATGCTACATCTGATACAGTGTTTCCTCCGGTTAAGTCACCTACAATTGCATTAGCTATTATGTTAGCTCCGAAAAAACAAATACAAAATGATATGATTGAAAATATTCTTATTAACTTTTTTGAATAGTTGAACATGTATGTTTTTTCTTTCATTTTACCAAGGGTATTGTATTCACTAGTAATTTTACTGATAGCTAGTGGTATACCAGCGGATGATATAATTAAAAAGAAATTGTATATGTTATAGGCATAACCATATAAGGAACCTCCGTTTTCTCCGATTATATTGTAAAATGGAATTACATAAAGTACTCCGAGTATTTTTGATACAATTATGGCGATGGTAGCAATTAATGCTCCTTCAATAAATTCATTTTTTTTCAAAAAAATCATCTCCGTCTTTAATTATTATATTAAAATTATGGTCTACTTGCAAGGAATGTAGTTAAATTTAATGTAAAGTAATAGAAAAGGTATGTTGAAAGTGGTTTATTAATTGGAAATTCTTTGGTATAATTATGTTGGAGGATTATATTCTATGAAGTTTATTGAATTAAAAAATGTAAATAAAACCTATAAGAATGGAATTACTGCCATAGCTGATTTATCTGTTGGAGTTGCTAGGGGAGAATTCGTTTTTGTTATTGGTTTAACTGCTAGTGGTAAGTCTACTTTTATAAAGATGCTTTATAGAGAAGAAAAACCTACGAGTGGTACTGTTTATGTGGGTGGTTTAAATGTGGGTAAACTAAGAAATGGTAAAGTTTATAAATTAAGAAGAAAAGTTGGAATTGTATTTCAAGACTTTAAGTTGTTACCTAGACTTACGGTATATGAAAATGTTGCATTTGCTTTGGAATGTATTGGTATGAAGGGTAATGAAATTAGACCTAAGGTATTAAATGCTTTAGAAAGAGTTGGTTTAAAAGAAAAGGTTAGATCTTTTCCAGGAGAATTATCTGGTGGAGAACAACAAAGAGTTTGTATTGCTAGAGCAATAGTAAATGAACCAAAGTTATTAATTTGTGATGAACCAACAGGTAATTTAGATCCTGAAACTAGTGAAGAAATTATGAAAGTTTTAGATAAAATTAATAAAGAATTAGGTACAACAGTAATTATGGCTACTCATGATAAAGATATAGTTAATAATATGAAGAAAAGAGTTTTAGTTATTAACCATGGGGTATTAGTTGGTGATTATGAGAAAGGAAGTTATAAGACAAATGAGGGCATGTAGAATATTTTTTAGAAGTATAAGAGATGCTTTCAAAAGCGTCGTTAGAAATTTTTCTTTAAGTTTTGCATCAATTATGTGTACAACAATAACACTTATTTTAGTGGCTGTTGCTATGGTTGCTGCAGCTAATGTTAATAATGCAACTAAGTTAATTGAAGATGAATTAACTGTGGTAGTTTATCTAAATGGTGATGTAACTAGTGAACAAATTGAAAATATAAAAACAGAATTAAATAGTTATAAAAATGTATTGGAAACTACATATAAAAGTAAAGATGAATGGAAGTTAGAAATGAGTGAATATGATGATTCATTTAAAACCGTTTTAGATTATTTAGATGAAAATCCATTGAATGATTCATTCGTTGTTAAAGTAAAAGATGTTAAGAAGTTAAGTGAAACTAGTGAATTTATTAAAGGTATTGAAGGAGTAGATACTGTTAAATATGGAGAAGGCATGGTAGAAAATGTTATTTCTGTATTTGATGTTATTCAAAAAGTTGTACTTGTTGTTGTTATAGCTTTAGTTTTAGTAACTGGTTTCTTAATTAGTAATACTATTAAACTTACTATATTTAGTAGAAGAGGAGAAATTGAAATAATGAGACTTGTTGGTGCAAGTAATATTACAATTAAACTACCTTTCTTATTTGAAGGTTTTATAATTGGCGTAGTTGGTTCAATAATACCTATTTGTATTACTATATATGGTTATGTTATTTTATATTCTAGAATGCATGGTAAGTTATTTTCAAATATGATTATGCTTATTAAACCATATCCATTTGTATTTAAGATTTCATTAATTTTACTTGGTATTGGTGCTTTAGTTGGTATGTATGGAAGTATTAAAGCTGTTAGAAAGTATTTGAAGGTGTAATTATGGGTATTAAAAAATTATGTGAATACTTTATAAGATATATGTTAGCAATTACAATTGTAGTTTCATGTTTTTTGGTAAGTCCCGATGATGTAGATGCTGCAACAAGTAGTAGTGAACCAACAACACTTGCTGAGTTACGTCAGGAACTTGCTAAGTTACAAAAGAAAAAAAAGGATTTAGCTAATCAGAAAGCTTGGACACAAGCAGAAAAGAATAAAAAGAATCAAGAGATACTTAATGCTAAAGATGAAATAACTAATTCTGAAAATCAAATTACTTCGTTAAAACAAGAAATTGAAAATACTAAAGTAAAGATTGAAGAATTAAATAAACAAACTGAAGATTTAATGAAGTTTTATCAAGAAATGATGAGTAGTAATGCTTATTTAGAGTTTGTTAGTGAATCATCTAGTATGACTGATTTAATAATGAGAATTGATGCAGTTAAAAAACTAAGTGAATTTAATAAAAACAAACTTGAAGAAATGGATAATTTAATTAAATCTAATGAACAAAAAAATGTAGATTTAGTTAATTATGAAAAACAACTAAATAGTAATATAGCTAGTTATGAAAAGAAAATTGAAGAATTAGATACTAGTTTACTTAATTTAGTGGATATTGGTGTTGATATTAATGATGAAATTGATATAGTTACTAAGAATATAAATCATTATAAGTCACTCGGTTGTGGTGAAAATCAAAAATTTACAGAATGTGCTAAGTTTGCTTATAATGGGACTTGGTTAAAACCTGTTAATAGTGGGATGGTAACTAGTTTATTTGGGTTAAGAACTTTAAATGGTAAGACTGGTTCTCATAGTGGTATTGATATTGGTGTTCCTGAAAAAACTCCGGTATATTCTGCAACAAATGGAAAAGTAGTTTATTTGGTTAATTCTAGTAATTCTAAGATGTGGAAATGTGGTGGATATCAAGTTTATATTGAATCTGTTGTTGATGGTAAAGTTTATGTTATGCTTTATGCTCATTTACTTTCTTATAATGTTAAGTTATATCAAAGTGTAACTAATCAAACTATTATAGGTTATTCAGGCGGTTATAGTACCTCATCAAAATATGGTGGTTATGATACTTGTACTTTTGGTGCTCATTTACATTATTCTGTATCTGAAGGTAACTGGACAAATTGGGCAACATTTTATAAGAAGTTAATTAATCCACCAGGATTTCCAGGAAAAGGAGTAAGGTTCTATTCAAGAACCCAATGGTTTAAATAATGGATATAGAAACTTTAGTAGTTGGTGAATTACAAGAAAATTGTTATGTTTGTACAATAGGAAATAATACATTTATTGTAGACCCAGGGGATGAAGTAGAAAAAATTATTGATGCATGTAAAAAGAAAAATGTAAAAGAAATACTTGTTACTCATTATCATTTTGATCATATTGGAGCTTTAGATAAATTAAAAGAATATTTTGGTTTAGAGGAAAATACTAAAAGTGGTTATTTTGATTATGAAGTTATATTGACACCTGGGCATACCAGTGATAGTAAATGTTTTTATTTTAAATGTGAAAAAGTATTATTTAGTGGGGATTTTTTATTCTATCATACGATAGGGAGAACTGATTTACCATCAGGGAGTGATATTGATATGATAAAAAGTTTAGAAAAAATATCTAAGTATCCGGATGATTTAATTGTTTATCCGGGGCATGGTCCAAAGACAAAACTTGGAGTAGAAAAGAATAATTTTAAATATTACTATTAATAAAATCAACCTTGATTGGTTGATTTTTAGTTTTGTTTTAAAATAGATTTATTATATGGTTTTCTTTCATCAGTTCTATAAGTTAAATAATCAATGCTTGTTTTGTAGTAGTCTGCTAGTATGTTTATTTTTTCTAATGGAATTGAGTTGATTCCTAATTCATATTTGTTGTATTGTTGTTGAGTTACCCCGAGAATGTTTGCTATATCCTTTTGATATAAATCATGGTCTTCTCTTATTTCTTTTAGTCTTGATATATTCATTGTTACACCTCAAATAAGATTTTACTATACAACTTTTGATTGTATTGACTTATACAACCTCAGGTAGTATAATAAATTTATAATACAACCTAACGTTGTGCACGGAGGTAAGAATGAAAAAAAAAATATTGGTGATACTTGTTACTTTTGTTAATATTTTTGCTTTAGCTGGAAATATATTTTTAAGATTAACTCCAAAACCTGTTGAGATAAATAATTGTAAAGTTAAAAGTGGTATGTTAAGTATGATGTTAGAAACAGATACTAATTCAAAAACATATATTCAATCAACTAGCAATGATTGGCCAACTGATGGTTATATGTTTAATGAAGAGATGAGTAAATGTGAACAAGGTAGTATTTTAAAGTGGGATGATACAAATAAAAAAGTAGTAATGGAAGGAAATACATCAGATAAATGTTATGTATTTTTTGATAAATATAATCCAATAAAGATTAATAATTATTCTATTACCTCAAGTGGTAATAAAATAACTATTACAATTGATGCAACAAGTGGTACTGGAACAATTAGTAAATACTATTATTCAAAAGATGATGGAGTAACATATGTGGAAAGCACATCAAATAATTATGTATTTACTAGTCTTGATAAAGGAACTTATAAAGTAAAAGCATATGTAGAAGATTCAAATGGAAAGATGAGTGAAGTTGTTAGTAAAACTGTTGAAGTTAGTGTTCAAACTTTAGCTTCGTGGATAAAAAAACTTTACACAGGTACTCAGGGTGAGAATAACTTATACTATCATGACGCATCTTTAGTAAATGGTGCAGGAGATAATTCATATAGATATGCTGGTTCTAATACTGGTATGAATAATTATATTTGTTTAAAAACTTCATCTGATTGTTCTGTTCTTGAGTTGTTTAGAATTATTGGGGTAATAGATGGTAAAGTAAAAGTAATAAGGGATAAATCTATTGGTCAAAATGCATGGGATAGTAGTGGCTCAAATGTATGGTCAACGTCGTCTTTAAATTCTTATTTTAATACAACTTATTATAATACTTTAGATTCAACTTTAAAAGAAAAGATAGCGGATACGACTTGGTCTGTGGGTGGAAATAATTTTTATAATATATCAAGAGAAATTGTTTCAATAGCATATAAAAATGAATTGATAACCCCAGCTACTTCATTATCTTTTACTACAAAAATAGGGCTTATGTATACAAGTGATTATGGTTATGCCGCATTATCAACTGCATGGACAAGTTCTATGGCTAATTATTCTGATTCATCAATAAATTCATTAAATTGGATGGTCTTAAGTGCAGATGAATGGACAATTACTAGATCTTCTGGAACTACTGATAGATCTTTTACTATTTATGCTAATGGATCATTAAGCGATCCTAGTGTTACTACCAGTAATCATGTTAGACCTTGCTTTAATCTTTTATCTTCTGTTACTTATAAATCCGGTACCGGAGATAAATATGATCCGATTTTAATTAATTAAAAGAATCAACCTTGATTGGTTGATTTTTCTGTTAGTATGTTTTTTCTGAATATGCATGTGAGTATATGATTGGTTCCATAAATTCTACATAGTTTAGGTAAAGTATTCTAATTAAGTACCATAAATTATTGGTATTATCTCTGATTATTAAATGGTCTTTACCTGCTTCTTCGATAATTCCTTCATATACTTTATTTTGCCATGCACTACTATCTGGATATGAAACATAAGCTTTAACCTTTCTTCCTTTGTTAAGTCTTAGTATGTTTTCAATATAACTTTGTTCATTATAAACATAATTTTCTTTGTTAACATCAGTTATTTGCATATTTCCTGGTGGTGTTTGATAACCTGTTGATGGAAATGTTGGATTTTGGTAATAGTTACCGTTCATTTTAAAATTCACCTCATAACAATATATGTTTTAATTGAAAAAATATAGCAAATAGTTTATAATTAATATAGTAAAGTGGGTAATAAAAATGGAAAAAATAAATTATAAAGAAATAATATTTGATGGATGTTCATTAGTTTTTGGATTATTCTTTTATGCATTATGTTTTAATTTGTTTTTAACTCCGAATGATTTAGTAGTATCTGGTTTTAGTGGGGTATCTATTGTTATGCAAAAATTATTTGGATGGACTCCATCTGTCTTTTTGCTTATTGCAAATGTCATATTACTTATTATTTGTTTTATATTTCTTGGTTGGAAAACTACGAAAAAAAACATAATTGGTTCTTTATTGTATCCATTAATGGTAACTATATCACTACCAGTTGCAACATTTTTAAGTAAATATATAGTTACTGAAGATTTTTATTTAACATTATTATTTGCAGTTGTTTTATATGGTATAAGTAGTGGATTTATTTATAGAAGTGGATTTACTGCGGGGGGATCTGACATAATAATGCAACTAATAAACAAATATTGTAATGTTTCTGAATCAAAAGCATTGCTTGTTGCAAATGGTTTTATTATTTGTTCTGGGATGATTGTTTTTGGATTTACTAAAGCTGTTTATTCATTTATTATATTATATTGTTCAACATATTTTATTGATAAGATTATGTTTGGTATATCTGATAGTAAGCTATTTTATATTTATACAAGAAAGACTAGAGCTGTTAAGAAATTAATATTTGAAGAATTTAAAACTGGGTTTACTACGATACCTGGTACTGGGGGATATTCACATAAAAATGGAGTACTTATTATGTGTGCAGTTTCTAACAATGATTACTATTTACTTAAGAATCGTATTCTAGAAATTGATCCATCTGCATTTATTGTAATAGACAAATGTTATGAAGTTAATGGTGGAGTTAAACGAAGTAATATTCCATTTTTGTAATATTTGTGGTACACTAATGGTGTGATTGCTTATGAAAAAGATTGTTATATTTGGAGGAGGCAGTGGTCTTTCTCAACTTTTAAAAGGAATAAAGCTATTTCCAGTGGATATTACTGCGGTAGTATCTGTTGCAGATAATGGGGGAAGTACTGGTTTACTAAGAAGGGAATTAAATATACCTGCGGTTGGTGATATATCGAAGGTTATGCTTAGTATGTCTGAATCTAGTCAAGATGTTATTGATTTAATGAATTATCGTTTTACTAAGTCAAAGAGTTTAGGAATACATTCAGTTAAAAACTTGCTCTTGATGGCTTTGATGGATTTAAAGGGTAGTTTTGCTAAAAGCTTACCTGTTATGGAAACTCTTTTGGATGTAAAGGGAAATATTTTGCCTTTGACTGAAGATAATGTTAATTTGGTAGGTATTACTACGAATGGTAAAAAGGTTTATGGAGAAACTCAGATTACTAAGTGTGCTAAAAAAATAATGGAAGTAAAATATGATAAAGATATTGTGGTTAATCCTGATGTTATTGATGCTGTTAGAGATGCTGATTTAATTATATTTTCATCAGGAAGTTTGCTTACAAGTATTGTACCTCATTTAATTGATAAAACTTTAGTTAGAGAAATAAATAATGCTAAAGCCGAAAAGATGTATATTTGTAATTTGTTTACTCAACCAGGAGAAACAGATGATTTTAGCGTTAAAGATCATATTATGTATTTAGAAAAGTACTTGGGAAAAGGAAGTATTGATATTGTTATTGCTAATAATGAAGTAATAAGTAGTAATTTAGCTAATAGGTATGCAACACTTGAACAAAAAGATCCAGTTATTTTAGATATGCATGAGTTTGATGATAGTGATATTTATGTTATCCAAGATAAGTTATTTACTACACAAGATGGTGTTTATAGACATGATTCTTTAAAGACTGGATATTTAATATTTTCTTATTTGATGGATGGTAGAAAATGACATTTACAACGAGTTTAAAAGAAGAAATATCGAAGAATGATATTAATGTTATTGAAGCTAGGTATGAACTTAGTGCATTTTTAAATAGTGTAGCTAAGTTTAATAAAGATGAGATATTAATTACTTTGGAAAATGCTAGTATAGCTAGGATGATATATAAAGAGATTAAAGAAATATATGGGATTAATCCAAGTATTGTAGTTAGAATACAAAAAAGATTTAAAGTAAAACAAATATATATTTTAAGGATAATAGAAAGAATTGATTTTATTAAGAAAGATATAAGTGTAGGTATAAAAATAAATGTTGATGATTTAGTTAGTGATGAAGAGAAAATTGCTTTCATTAAAGGAGCTTTTTTGGCAGTGGGTAATGTATCAAATCCAAGTACTAGTGGTTATCATTTGGAATTTATATTTACTAAAGAACGTCTTGCAAAGCAAGTGCTTAATTTGTTAAATTATTTTAATTTGAAGGCTAAGTTAATAAAAAGAGGTTATAAAAATATAGTGTATATTAAAGCTAGTGATTGTATAAGTGATTTAATAAAGATGTTTAAAGCAACAAATTCATTATTTTATTTTGAAGATATAAGAATATATAGAGATCATAAGAATATGGTTAATAGATTAAATAATTGTGAGATTGCTAATCAAGAAAAGACATTTAGAACTGGACAAGCACAGGTGGAAGCGATTAATTATTTAATTAGTCATGATTTATTGGGGTTGCTTGATGAAAATACGAGAATTGTTGCTAATGCTAGAATTAAGTATCCGGAGGTTTCAATGCAAGAACTTGCTGATATAGTAACACTTGAATATAATTATAAAATTGGTAAGTCTGGTATTAATCATCGTTTTATTAAGATAAATAATTTAGTTAAAAATCATAAAGAAAGAAGTGGTAATGATGAAAGTAAGATTAGCTAGTGAAATTCAACCAGATAGTATTTTAGATGGTAGTGGAATTAGAACTGTAATATGGTTTCAAGGATGTTTACATAATTGTTTGGGCTGTCAAAATCCAGAAACTCATGATGTGAATGGGGGATTTTTAAAAGATGTTGATGAGATATGTAGTGAACTTAAATCTTTGAAGTATCAAAGTGGTATCACTTTATCTGGTGGAGATCCATTTTTTCAACCTAAGGAAGCATTATATATTGCAAAGTTTGCTAAATCTATTGGGTTGAATGTCTGGGCTTATACAGGTTTTACGTATGATGCATTAATTAATGGAGATAAGGACAGATTGGAATTGTTAAAAAATGTTGATGTTTTAGTGGATGGTAAATTTGTACTTGATAAGAAAAGTTTAGCTTGTAAGTTTAGAGGTAGCACTAACCAAAGGTTAATTGATGTTAAAAAGTCTTTAGAAAAAGGAGATGTTGTGTTATATGATGTTTGATGAAAAGATAAATTATTGTATACTTCATAATAATCCTGATGAAAATTTTATTAATAAACTTGGTAGTATTCCTGTTATAAAAGATTTAGAATTTAATAAGTTGGTAGAAAGATTAGAATTTTTTCCAAATAAACAAGTTATATTTAATGAAACATTGTATGGCTTAAAACTTGATGAAAAGACGGAAATATTTAAGTTGTTAAAAAAACAAAATATATCATATATAAATGTAACTAGTAATGTTGAAGATGCATTATACTCTGATTATATATTTGTTTATGATGGAAATAAGTTAGTCTTAGAAGGTAATAGAAATGAAGTTTTAAAAGAAGAAAAGACTTTGAAAAGACTTGGGTATGGATTACCTTTTGTGGTTGATTTATCTATTCAACTTAATTATTATGATATATTTAATAAAGTTTATTATGATTTAGATGAATTAGTGGGGGCTTTATGGAATTAGAAAAGTTAAAGGGAAATATTATTGGTGTTATAAGTGATGATTATGAACTACTGAAATATCAGGGACTAATGGTTAAGGATATTGTTAAAAAAAGAAGTTTAGATGCGTTGAAAATGGCTGGACTTACGACAGAGTATATGGATAAATTATTTGATAAATTGTCATATAGAGATAAAAATAAAGTAATACTTGCAAGTAAGTTACAAGATAAAGTTATAATACTTAATAATTTTAGTAAAGGATTAACTAGTAAAGATATAGAACATTATAAGAAGTTATTTAAAAGAATAGTTAGTTATAATAGAAAGATTATATTAATTGATAAAAATAGTGAAATGTTTATTAATCTTGTTGATAAGTTTTATGTTATTAACAAAGATATTGTATATGAAACAGATGACATATTTGATAATAATTTAAGTAAGTATATTGAGTTACCTGAGATTGTTAAGTTTAATAACAAAAGCAATGATTTAGGTGTTAAAATAAATCATTATAAAGAATTAGATGATTTATTAAAAGCAATTTATAGGATTAAGTCATGAGATATTTAATTAGATTTAGTTATGATGGAACTCTTTTTCATGGATTTCAACGTCAGAAGAATGTTAAAAATGTTCAAGGATTATTGGAACAAACACTAAGTGGTTATTTTGGACAAGATATTCTTATTAAGGGAAGTGGAAGAACTGATGCTGGAGTTCATGCAAAGTGTCAATGTGCTCATTTTGATACATCAAAAAAAGTTACTTGGAAAGATATAAAGTGTATTAATAAGATATTAAATGGAGAAATCGTTATAAATAATTTAAAGTTAGTGGATAATAATTTTCATGCAAGACATGATGTTAAGAAAAAAACTTATGTTTATAAAATAAATGTTGGTAAGTATAAAAGTAATTATGAAGGATATTATTATCAGATTAAGTATGATTTAGATATAAAGAAAATGAGGGAAGCTAGTAATGTTTTTGTGGGAGTACATGATTATAGAAACTTTGTAAGTGGATATAGAGATGATTATGAATCTGTTATATATAATATAAAGATAAGTAAGTTTGGTAATATTCTTACATTTAAATTTGTTGGTGCTGGGTTTTATCGTTATATGGTAAGACATTTAGTTGGAGCTTTAGTTGATGTTGGAAAAGGTAAAGTGGATATAAAAACTATTTATGGTATGATTGATAATAAAGAATTTACTAAAAAATTATGTGTTGTACCTGCATGTGGGTTATATTTGACAGACATTAAATATTAGACTTGATAAGGAGGATATTTTGGAAGTATTAGATGTAGTAACTTTAGATAATAATAAAAAATATACTGTTTTAGATATATCAATAATTGGAAATGTTAAGTATATTACTTTGGTTAATGTAAGTGATAGTGATGACATCTTGATATGCAAGGAAAAAGTTGTTGGTAATGAGGTAATTCTTGCAAAAGCAAGTGAGGATGAAAAGAATAAATTGGGTAAAAAATTAATTAATGATATAAGAGGTGTAGGTTATGGAAGAAGAATTTAGAGTAATAAATATTGAAAAATATAAGAGGGATGTAAAACAAGATAAAGTATTAAATAACGTTATTAAAGTTTTAACAGTGGGTTTAATGATTTGTGGTAACCATATTATGGTTGATGATGTTAATGCAAAAACTATAGCTATAGAGTTATTTACTATTTTTGGCGGATATTTAGTAAACTATGAAGTATTTAAAGAAACTATTAAAAGAAAGATAATAATTGAAAAATATGAAACAGAAGAAAATATAAAGAATCTTGATTATCCCGAAGATTATATAGATGAAGTGCAAGATAAGATTTATTCAAAGACATTTAATTTATCAGTTAAAAGTGCGATTCATTTTTTAGTACTTGCTTTAGCTGTATTTGGTAATGCTTTGTTAGTGGGACCTATGCAAGATTTAGTGCTTGCTATTGGTGCTTTAGCTATGACGAATATAATTGAGGGATATGTTGATAAAAAATATTTATTTAAAAGAGCAGATGAACTTGATGATGAAGTAAAGTTAATAAGAGAAAAAAAGGGAAGATAGAGAATATTTAATTAAAGAAATTGATTAGTTTAAAAAAGTTTAATTATACTGGTAATAAGAATTATTTAGTAACTCTAGCTATGCTAGGGGACATTTTTGTTTATGTCGTGTGCTAATACTGCGTGGGTAAATATATTTACATGTTTTACATTACAAGAAATTGTTGCTTTAATATCATGTTATTTAGCTACTAGATTAATTGATAATGCATTATTAAGTTCAACATATTATAGGTTAAGTGGAGATAATCAAATATTACTTGATTTAGATGATTTAAGAAGAGAGAAAAGGCATAAGTAATTGTGCCTTTTTTTGTTGACTTTTTATTAGTTTTTTGGTAATCTTTAAGTATGATAACAGGAAGTAAAGGCGGTAATTGTGTTTAAGTTTTTAAAAAGAAATTTATTTATTATAGTGTTTATAATAGTTGTTTTTGGTTATGTTTTTAATGGTATTAGTAAAAGTGTTAATGAATTTCAACAAATTGATAAGAGAAAAGAAAATATAGCTTTAAAATGTGAAACTGATTTAAGTGATGAAAATAATAGTTATAGCGATAATTATATTAAGTATTGTGAAAATATATTATCTTATAAAGATGATAAGTTTAGCTTTTATAATTATTTAAGTGATATGGCAATAGAAAAATGTGGTTTAGTAGTTGGTTACTTAGGTTTATTGGTTGTTTTAGTTCCTGCCCTTTATTATGTGTGTAGATTACTTAAGAATGGTTATATTGTAAATTATTTAACTAGGAAGAATTATTTAAGCTTTTTAAAGTGTTTATTTGGTAAGGCTTATAGGTTTGTGTGGATATTGCCATTAATTGCAATTATAATGATTTGTGTATCACTTAAATATGGAGTTATTCAGAATAACACTAATACTTTAACATTATGGATGAGTGATATTACAAATAATATTTATCTATTTATTATTTTGTACTTAATCAATGTATTTATGTATTCATGTATGTTTATAAATTTTGGTTTAATTGTTGCAAGATATCAAAATAATTATTTTTTAAGTTTGGTTTTATCTTATATAATTTTCTTTGGGTTAGAGCTTTTCTTAGAGTTGTTTAGTGCATCTGGTGTTTGTAATGTCTTCTTTAAAGACTATTGCGGTGGGTCATTTTTTAATATTATGGATGCATTTACCTTTAATGATGCTTATGGGGTTTCATCGCTGATGTTATTTTCATTTGTTATGTTAGTTATTAGTTTTGTAGGTGTTTTCTTAGCATATAGGAATCAAGAAAAGTTAGTTATAAAATCTGAAAGATATTGGAGGTCAAAATGAAAATAGAAGTTAAAGATGTTTGTAAGAGTTTTCATAAAAAGCAAGTGTTAGATAATGTTAATTATACATTTATATCTGGTAATATTTATGGACTTAGTGGTATAAATGGTATTGGTAAAAGTGTTTTGTTAAAAATTATATGTGGATTATATAAACCTAGTTCTGGTTGTGTTTTATATGATGGAGTTAAAATTAATCAAGATTTAGTTATTAAATCTAATGTCAGAGCTTTGATTGATACACCATATTTTTTTCCTGAGTTAACAGGTTTTGAAAATTTAAAAGTATTATCAAAAATAACAAATAAGATTAATGATGATGATATAAATAAAGCTTTAGATATTGTAAATTTAACTCGCGAAAAAGATAAGTTATATGGGGATTATTCATTGGGTATGAAACAAAAATTAGGTATTGCTCAGGTTATTATGGAAAATCCAGAAGTAATAATATTAGATGAACCATTTAATGGTATTGATAGTGAAAGTATTTTAAAAATAGAAGAGTATTTAAAAGAAATGAAGAAAAATAATAAAATAATAATTATAACTAGTCATATAGCAAATAGTTTAGAAAAGTTGTGTGATACCATATATAAAATGGGGTAATAAAATGATATATCAATTATGTGTGTTACGTGATTTAATTAAGAAAAGTTATTTGAAGTTTTTTGGAGTTTGGTTGTTATTCCTTCTTATAATTTTTAGTTTGGTGATTGTTTCTCCGGTTGGAGTAAGATTAAGTGATTTTTACTTTCTTTTGGGCGTTTTTTATACTTATGATGTTACATTTTTGGAAGTTTTATGGATTGGATTTCAACTATTAAGTTTAATATATATGTTTTTGCTCTTTTTAGAATTTGAAAAATATAATTCAAGTGAATTTCTTTTGCTAAGATGTAAGATGAGATGTGTGTTAATTAATAAATTGTTGATATTTAGTTTGTTTATTACTTTGTTTAGATTATTATTTTTTGGAGTTTCATTTTTAGTTTTACATAATAGTGTAGTGTTTGATTGGTTTTGTTTTTGGCAAAATATAATTTTATACGTTGGTACTATTTTTGTTGTATTTTTGCTATATTTAGTAACTTTTTTACGAAATATATAAAAAATAATCATAAATTGCTTAAAAACATTTGACTTTTTGTCATTTTTTTCATATAATTTTAATCGGTACATTTTATTTATGTGATTTGTTTAGTCGTGGGAAAATTAAACATTGAACGTAGTGGAAGGAATTTGAATATGAAATCATTTATGCAAAAAAAGGAAAATATCGAAAGAAATTGGTATGTTGTTGATGCTGAAGGTAAGACTTTAGGTCGTGTTGCAACACAAGTTGCTCATGTTTTAAGAGGAAAACATAAAGTAACTTATACTCCATATGTTGATTGTGGTGATTATGTAATTATAGTTAATGCTGATAAAGTAGTTTTAACTGGAAACAAGTTAGATAATAAGAAATATTATAATCATAGTGGCTTTCCAGGAGGATTAAGAGAAAGAACAGCTAAAGAAATGATCAATAATTATCCAGAAGAAATGGTTGAAAGAGCAGTTAAAGGAATGCTTCCTCATAATAGATTAGGAAGAGCTATGGGTAAAAAATTATTTGTTTATAGCGGACCTGATCATAAACATGAAGCTCAACAACCAAAGACTTTGGAAATTAAATAGGAGGAATTATGGCTAAGAAACAAGAATGGACAGCTACTGGTAGAAGAAAAAGAAGTGTAGCAAGAGTAAGATTAGTTGGTGGTACTGGTAATATCACTGTAAATGGTGTTGATGTTAATGATTATTTTCCATTTGCAACATTAGTAATGGATTTAAAACAACCATTAGTTGCAACTGGTAATGAAAATAGATTTGACATTGATATTAATGTTAATGGTGGTGGATTCTCAGGACAAACTGGTGCAATTCGTTTAGGTATTACTAGAGCATTACTTGCATTTGATGCAAATACTGACCAAACTAGAGAAGATAGTTATAGACATATTCTTAAGAATGCTGGATTTGTAACAAGAGATCCAAGAGTTAAAGAACGTAAGAAATATGGTCTTAAGAAAGCAAGAAGAGCTCCACAATTTAGTAAACGTTAATAGAATTTCGGTTTTAACTTTCCTCATAAACCATTGGTTTATGGGGTTTTTGTTTTGTAATTATTATCGTTTTCCCGTGAATAGGAAAAAGTTCAATAGAACTGGTGATAATCATAAAAAAAGTCAATATTATATGACTTTTTCATTATTTTGTTATTTTATTTGATATTTTTTTTAATTCTTCCTTTTCAATTTCATTTATTGATTTTTTAGGAGTAGGTAATTTTTCAGGTGTTGTTCCTCCGACTTTTATAATTGTATTTCTGATTGCTTGCCCAACCATATGATGTGTATTGCAAGCGTTTCTTTCTCCAGTAACATTATTATTTTTTATTACTTCATCTGTTTGAGTAATTCTAAATAAGTTTGCTGCCAATTCGTTGCTACTCATGTGATCAAGTATTTCTTCTTTATCTGGATCAATTCCTTTTCTTTTAGCAATGTCTTTTGCAGTTTCTCCACCATATAGACCTTTATAACCATAGTCATTAAACTTTGCATAATTGTTTACACCTGCTTTTTTTGCAGTATCAAATAAGTATTTATTTTTGTTTTTAATATTAATTCGTGTATACAGTCTTTTCTCATCTTCATTTAATTTGTTATATTCTTCTTGTGTTAATTCCATTCTTCTCGTTTGAACGGCAAAATATGTTTGACCTAATGCAACGGATTTGTGCCTTACGGGGTTTGCATTTTGAACTATTAAATAACAAGCGTATCTGCTTAATTTATAATCTATTACTTCTTTTGTTGTTGCACCAGATTTTACGATTTTCCCCTTAACGGGAAAATGGTCATCAATATTAAATCCACTTAAGTTACAACTTAACTTTGCTTTATTTATTACTTTTGCAAAGTGTTCCCATTTACTATATTCAAGAGCTGGCATTAATTCTCTTGCTTCCCAATATTCGTTTCCTAGTTCGTCGATGTGTTTAATATTTTCAAACATTTTTTTATTATATTTTTGTATTTCATTGTTTTCCATCTTTTTACCTCCTTTATACAAAAACTTTAACATTTATTTTAATATAATATTTTGCAATTTTCAAGATGTAAATATAAACTTGTAGAATAAATATTATTTTTTTCATTTTTTTAAAATTTTGTTGTTATTTGATACAATATTTATGAAATGAGGAGTATAAGATGAAACGTATTTTAATGAATAAAAATGTTGAAGTAATGACTTTAGAATATGATTCTATAAGTTGTAGTTTTACTAAAATTTATAATGTGTCTAATATGGAATATGCTCCATATATAATTAGTAGAATTAGTAATGATAATTCTGCTTTATTAAAAAGAGTATCTCGTTGGTTCTTGGGACGTGGTATTCCATCATGGAGAGATAGGTTAGATTTGTTGTTACATCGATTAAATATTATTACTCCGAATGAACTACTTAATAAAGCATTTGGTTAATCATTATCTGATCAGTATTGGCTAAAGCCTTTTGATACAAATATTAAATATGATGACATAAACTTCTTTGATAATGGACAAAGTTTAAATATTAATTATTATAGTGAAGATGAGTTGTATGTAACTGGAGAAGGTAGATTCTTTTATGAAGTGAGAAGTTTTGATGAAATTATTAAAGTTGTTAAAGATATTAAAAGAATTGATGTATCTAAGTTAAAAGGAATACCTGAGTGGTTTGATAATTTATTGCATCAATATCAAGAGTTTACTCACATCTCAAATGAAAGAATTAATAAATTAAAGAAATTAATAGAGGAATAACTTAGTTAATTTCTTTTTTGCTATTGTTTTTATCTTTCTTTTTTAGTAAAATAGTTACATGTGAGGGGATAATTATGAGAATTAGTAATGAATGGAAAAATTATGAATGTTTAGATGCTGGTAATGGCGAAAAACTTGAACGTTGGGGAAATGTTTTGTTGCGTAGACCTGAACCTTTAGCTATGTGGCCAATTGAAATGGATGATGCATGGAAAAAGGTTGATGGTGTTTATTATAGATTTGTTGATGGTGGAGGTCATTGGGAATTTAATAAAAAGTTACCTGATTATTGGACAGTGGAATATAAAGATTTAAAGTTTAAAGTTAGTCCCACTAATTTTAAACATACTGGTTTGTTTCCTGAACAAGCTTGTAATTGGGATTTTTGTATGAATAAAATTAGAAATGCTAAAAGAAGTATTAAAGTTCTTAATTTGTTTGCTTATACTGGTGCTGCTACTGTTGCATGTAGTAAGGCTGGAGCTGAAGTTGTTGTTCATGTTGATGCTGCTAGAGGTATGGTTGAATGGGCAAAAGAAAATGCAAAACTTTCTGGAGTTGAAAATAACTATATTAGATTTTTAGTTGACGATTGTTTAAAATTTGTTGAAAGAGAAATAAGACGTGGTAATAAATATGATGCTATTATTATGGATCCACCTTCATATGGAAGAGGACCTAGTGGTGAAGTTTGGAAACTTGAAAAGAACTTAGAAGAACTTGTTAGTAGATGTGCACTTTTACTTAGTGATAATCCATTGTTTTTTCTTATAAATGCTTATACAACTGGAGTATCAAGTACGGTTTTATATAATATTTTAAAACTAACTGTTGGTAAGACATATGGTGGTGTTATTGATGCTGGAGAAATTGGGCTTCCAATAAAGAGAAACGATTTAGTGCTTCCATGTGGTATTTATGGGTTATGGCAAGATGAATAAAATTATATATGAAGATAATCATTTATTGGTAGTTGAAAAGCCAAGAAATATGTTGGTTCAAGAAGATAGTACAAAAGATTTAGATCTGCTTAGTAGTTTGAAAAGTTATATTAAAGAAAAATATAATAAACCTGGGGATGTTTATTTGGGACTTGTTCATAGATTAGATAGACCAGTAGGTGGCTTAATGGTTTTTGCAAGAACTAGTAAAGCTGCATCAAGATTATCTGAAGCAATTAGAGTTCATGATTTTCATAAAAGTTATTTGGCAGTTGTTGAAGGTAAGTTAGATAAAAATGGTGTTTTTGAAGATTATTTAAAAAAGATTGAATCTGAAAATAAAACTATTGTGGATAAGGAAGGCAAATATTCAAAATTATCATATGAAGTTTTAGGTTATAAAGATAATTTAAGTTTGGTTTTAATTAATTTGGAAACTGGAAGGTCTCATCAGATAAGAGTTCAATATTCATCAAGGAATCATCCTTTGTGGGGAGATCAAAAATATAATAAAAATGCATTACCTAAAGAACAAATTGCATTGTGGTCATGTAGTTTAGAATTTGTGCATCCGACATTAAAAGAAAAGTTATTATTTAAATTAGAACCACCACTTAAAGAATATCCATGGAGTTTATTTGGAGGTGAAATAGAAAAATGGAAGAATACAAAGAAATAGAAAGAAGTATTATAAAAAAATATAGAAAAGAAATTTGGGCAAAGTTTGTTAAAGCTTGTAAAGAATATGAACTTATTAATGAAGGGGATAAAGTAATGGTATGTATTTCTGGAGGAAAAGATTCATTTTTACTTGCAAAGTGTGTTGAAGAATTGCAAAAACATGGCGGGGTTAAATTTGATGCTTTTTATGTTTGTATGAATCCGGGGTATAATGATGCAAATAAAGAGATGATTTTAAATAATGCTAAAAAATTAAATATAAATTTAGAGATGTTTGATAGTGATATATTTGATGTTGCAAATATGTTAAATGAAAAAAGTCCTTGTTATATGTGTGCTAGAATGAGAAGAGGATATCTTTATAATAAAGCAAAAGAACTTGGATGTAATAAAATTGCATTGGGTCATCATTTTGATGATGTTATTGAAACAACACTTTTATCAATGTTTTATGGAAGTGAAGTTAAAACTATGTTACCAAAACTTCATAGTGAAAATTATGAAGGGTTAGAATTAATTAGACCTCTTTATTTAGTTAAAGAAAACAATATACTTGGTTGGGTTAAATATAATAATTTAAAGTTTATTAATTGTGCTTGTAAATTTACTGAAAAAGTAAATGGGGATATAAATTTAAGTAAAAGAAGAGAAATGAAAGAGTTAATTAAACATTTAAGAAGTTTGAATCCTGATATTGATTATAATATATTTAAGTCATTAGATAATGTTAATTTAAATTGTGTACTTGGTTTTAAAAAGGATGGAGTATATAAAAGTTTTATGGAAGATTATGATAAGTAGTCTTTCTTTTTGTGAATAATATATAATAATTAAATATAAAGCATAAATATTAATATGAAGAATTATTATGTTAAGATTATGTTTTTGTTTATTATATTGTTTTTAGTTTTATATGGGAATCCTGTTAAGGCTGATTTACCTATGCAAGGAAAAGTTATTGTTGTTGATGCTGGTCATGGTGGTCTTGATCCGGGTGCTATATATAGAGATATATATGAAAAAGATATTACATTAAATATATCAAAATATTTATATGAGTATTTGTCTAGTTGCGGTGCAACAGTCATTATGACTAGGGATAGTGATAGTGATTTAAGTAATGGAGTAAATAATCATAGAAAGAAAAAAGATTTTGATGAAAGAATAAAGATTATTAATAAAAAATATGTTGATATGTATGTATCAATACATTTAAATTATTTGATTAATTATAGATATAATGGACCTCAGGTATTTTTTAATAAAGATAATAAAAATACTGCAGTTAAAATACAAGAATATATTAATAAAAAATTGGGTACAGATAGAAGTGTAAAAAAAATACCAGGGGATACTTACATGTATGGTAAATTAAATAGTAAAGGTGTTTTAGTTGAATGTGGTTTTTTATCTAATAAAGAAGAAAGAGATAAATTAATAACAGAAGAATATCAAAAAGAATTTGCAAAAATACTTGGAGATGCTATAATAAATTATTATAATTAAGTTAAAATTACATTGTTTCACTTTTTTTTCACAGTTTTTTTACATTAAAGACATTAAATAGAGGTATATTTATTATGTTGATTGTGATATAATGTTTATAGTAAAGGCGGTATAGTGTGAAATCGAAGACATTTAAAACATTAGATGAACAAATTGACATACTGGTTAACAAAGGTTTAGTGGTAGATGATGTTGAAGCCACTAAAAGTATTTTGTTACGTGAAAATTATTTCTTTTTAAGTGGATACCGTCATCTATTTATGGATCCAATAGATAATAAAAGGTATTTGGAAGGAACAACATTTAAAGAGTTATATTCTATGTTTTTGTTTGATAGACAAATAAGAAATATAATATTTAAAAATATCTTGATTGTTGAAAATAATTTAAAGAGTATACTTGCTTATGTAATGAGTAAGAACCATGGTTTTAAAGAAAATAATTATTTAAATCCGAATAATTTTGTTAGAGATTCTAGAAAGAATAGACAGATTAATGACTTAATTAGAAAGATGAAAAGACAAATTAGCGTAAATGGAAAACAACATACAGCAACAGCACATTACATTATAAATTATGGGTACATTCCATTGTGGGTAGTAGTTAAAGTATTATCATTTGGTATTGTTGGAGAACTTTATACTATACTTCAGTATCAAGATCAAAAAGAAATAGCTGATGTATTTGGTGTAAGTATCAAAAATATGGTTGATTATTTACCTATTTTAGCTAATTATAGAAATTTATGTGCCCATGAAGATATTTGTTATATTAATAGAACTCAGAAAGCTATTGATGATACAAAATATCATAAGTTATTGTATATTCCTATAAATAATGAGGAATATATATATGGTAAGAATGATTTATTTGCATTAGTGATTATTCTTAAAACGTTGTTAGATCCAGATAATTTTAATTTATTTATAAATGAGGTAAGTTATGAATTAGATAGGTTGTCTGGTAAGCTCAATGTAATAAAGATAGAAAAAGTATTACATGAAATGGGATTTCCAAATAATTATAAAGAAATAGTGAGGTTAGAAAAATGAATGAAGAAAAGATTGAAGTAAAGAATAAGGAAAGAAGAAAAATTATTTATTATTTGATTGCCTTTTTTGTGGGTTGTTTAGCTATGTATGCAGTTGTGTATTATTTTCCAACTAGTATAACTCAAAATATTACTAAGTTAGAAAAGGATGTAACTGTTACAGATAAAGGAATAGCAGATGCTGTTGAAAAGGTTTATGATGCAGTAGTAGTTGTTTCAACATATCAAGATGATACATATACAGCATCTGGTACTGGTTTTGTTTATAAAAAAGATAATAAAACATATTATATTTTAACTAATCATCATGTTATTGATGGTGGTAATAAAGTTACTGTATCATTTACTGATGGAACTGTTTTAGAAACAAAGGTTGTGGGTTCTGATCAATATGCTGATATTGCAGTTTTAACTGTTGAATCTGATAAAGATTTAAGTGTTGTTGAAATTGGTAAGAGTGAAGATTCTAGAGTTGGGGATACTACTTTTGCAGTAGGGGCACCACTTGATAGTGCTTATTCTTGGACAGTAACTAGAGGTATTTTATCTGGTAAAGATAGAATGGTTGAAGTATCACTTTCAAATAATAAAAATAGTGATTATGTTATGAAGGTTTTACAAACTGATGCTGCGATTAATTCTGGTAATAGTGGTGGACCTTTGTGTAATAGTAATGGGGAAGTTATTGGTATTACATCACTAAAACTTGTTAGTAGTGGAGTTGAAGGAATGGGATTTGCTATTCCAATTGAATTTGCTATTAATAAAGCTGAAGATTTAATTAAAGGAGAAAGTACTGAATATCCATATATTGGAGTATCAATGTTTGATGTATCAACTGCTTATTATTCTTATCAATATAGTAGTTTAATTAAAGAATCTGGTTTAACAAGTGGTGTTATTGTTGCGGGTGTTGAAAAGGGAAGTCCTGCAAGTAGTGCTGGTTTAAAAACTAAAGATATTATTACAAAGATAGATAATGAAGATGTTAAAAATATTGCTTATTTAAGATATTATTTATATCAACATAAAGCTGGGGATACAATTAAGGTTACTGTTTATAGAGATGGTAAAGCTAAAGAAATTAGTGTGAAATTAGGAACAAGTAAGCAAACTACGTAAGCTTACTTTTTTCTGATATTGGAGGGTATATGAAATTAAAAAGATTTTTAGCATATTTTATAGATATTATGATTGTGGGATTAGTTGCAAGTAGTTTAGCAAATATAAGGATAATTAATCCGTATTATGATGAGTATTTAGAAGTTCAAGATAAAATAAGGGAAGCTTATAATGATGTTAATGAAGATAATATATTGGATGTTGTATTTAAAGAAGATAATATTAATTTATATAGAGATTTAAGTAAGTGTAACAGTATTACATCAATTATATCTGTTTGTTGTTATGTTTTATATTTTGTTGGATTTCAAAAATGGAATAAGGATCAAACTGTTGGAAAGAAGCTTATGGGAATAAAGGTTGTATCTGTAGATAAAAAAGAGGTTAGTGGATTAGATTATTTAATAAGAAGTGTATTTGCATATAATTTATTGTTTACTTCTTTAAATGTTTGGGTTTCTTTTAGATTTAGTGGTAATATGTATTTAAATTTAACATCAATATTTAGTAGTGTTGGAAGTTTAATAACATTAATTACTTATTTAATGATTTTGGTAAGAAGTGATGGAAGAGGTTTACATGATATAGTTGGACATACTAAAGTAGTGTTGGATAATGAATAATAAAACCCAGGCATTTATGCTTGGGTTATTTCATGTTTAGAATTATTTTGTTTTGCTAATATAGATTTTTTATATGGTTCTTTTGTATCTGTTCTACCTATTAGGTAATCAACTGATACGTTATAAAAGTCTGCTAAATCACTTATATAATGAAGTGGTATTAATCTTTTGCCAATTTCATATTCACTATATTGTTGTCTTTTAATACCAAGTGCTTTAGCTACATCTTCTTGTTTTATATCTCTATCTTTTCTTATTTCTCTTAATCTATCTATGTTCACTATATTCACCTCATGAATATTGTTGCATATTATTTTAAGTTTTGCTTGACAACGCAAAACATCTATTGCATAATTATATTAGAAAAATAAGATAAAGCATTTTTCATGAGGTGAATATAGTGAAAAGAAAATATAAATTATATATTAGTTTGTCTATATTTATTATTGTATTATCTATTATATTTATATATAAAAATAATTATAATAAAGAAGTTTTAGATAATAAAGATAATGTTAAGACTACCGATAAATTATCAGGGATAGCTATTATGTTGGAGACTAGTGCGGGTTCTGGTAAATATAATATATCAACTACTGGAACATTTCCAAAGAGTGGATATGAATTTAATAAATTAAAAAGTGGTTGTGAAAATGGAGGAACATTAAGTTATAATGAAGAAACGAGAAAGGTAACATTAAAATCTAATATAAGTGATAAATGTTATATTTATTTTGATTTAGTTCCACCGGATGTTAGTGTTGCAGTTAATAACTTACCAACTATGTATGGTAAGTTAGGTAATATTACTTGTGAAAATAGTAATACAACATATAATCAACAATATAATAGAATTGAAGTATCCCAAATTAATGGTAAATATTCTTCGTGTACTTTAAATTATTCAGATAGTACATCAAAGGTTAATTTTGCTGATTATATTATAAGTTTAGCTGGAACAACACAAGGAACAGGACAAGTAATAAATGAAAAAGGATATAGGTATGAAGGGAAGGAACCAAATAATTATGTGTGGTTCAATAATGAATATTGGAGAATAATTGGGGTATTTGATAGTGCATCACATGGCATAAGCGGAAAGAATTTAGTTAAAATGATACGAGCAGATATTTTGGATGCATTAGCATGGGAAGAAAAAAATATTAATGATTGGACAGTAGCTAGTTTGAATTTATTGTTAAATGGTGCTTACTATAATGCTAAAGACGGTACAAATTCAGGTTATTGTTATGGTGATGCTTCAATTTCCTCTACTTGTGATTATACAAAAAAAGGTATACAATCTGGATATAGAAAGATGATTGCAAATGTTACATGGTATCTAGGTGGTTATTCAAATAATAAAGTAACAACTGAAGAATTTTATGGATATGAAAGAGGAACTGAAGTGGTTAGCGGAAGACCAACATACACAACAGGGTATATAGGTCTAATGTACCCAAGTGATTATGGGTATAGTGTGTTATCAAATGGTTGTGCAAGGACAACAAAATTAAATTCTTATAACAGTAACAAATGTGCAGGGCAAAGTTGGTTGTATGGAAAAGGGTATGAATGGACACTTACACCTGATTCGGTTGATAGCTCACGTGTTTTTTTCCTAGTTATTATGGGAGGCGTATACTCCAATTATGGAGCACATAATGCATTCTGTGGATTTGGAGTCCGTCCAGTTTTGTATTTAGAAGATTTTGTATATAAAATGGATGGGGATGGCAGTCTAGAAAATCCATATATTATTGGGATGTGAAATTTATGAAGAAAAAAATAAGTATAGGAATTATATTGATAGTATTATTTGTTAGTATAATTATTTTAAATAATAATACTGATAATAAATATACATTTAAAAAAGATGGAATATTATATGCTTTATCTTTAGATGAAAAAAGTATAACATCTTTTCCATCTAAAGGATTATATAAAGTAAATGTATCGTGTGAAGGTGCAGATGGGAAATGGTTATATGATGATTGGAAATTAGCGATAGAAAATATAACTGGTGATGTTTCATGCAATATAAAATTTAAAACAATTACAAAAACATACTTTAATGATTATATAATAGGACTCAAAGGAACAACACAAGGGACAGGACAATTGTTAAATGAAAATGGATATAGATATGAAGGAAAAAATCCAAATAACTATGTGTGGTTCAATAATGAGTATTGGAGAATTATTGGAGTATTTGATAGTACAACGCATGGTGTAAGTGGAAAAAACTTGGTTAAAATAATAAGAGCAGATGTGTTAGATGGGCTTGCTTGGCATAAATCAAATAGTAATGATTGGACAGTTGCTAGTTTGAATAAACTTCTTAATGGAGCATATTTTAACGCTCAAGATGGCTCAAATTCTGATTATTGTTATGGTTCCGCTAATATGACCATGAATTGTAACTATACAAGGAAAGGATTATCAACTGAGTCTCGAAGTATGGTAGTTAATGTAACATGGTATTTAGGTGGGTATTCAAATAATGAAGAAACACCTGAAAACTTATATGGATATGAAAGAGGAACGACAGTATATAATGGAAGACCTACAAAATTTACAGGATATATTGGTCTCATGTATCCGAGTGATTATGGATATAGTGTATTATCAAGTAATTGTGCAAGAACAACTAATTTTGGATCTTATAATAGTAACTCATGTGCAGGGCAAAGTTGGTTATTTGGCAAAGGCTATGAATGGACATTAACTCCAAACTCGTCTTATGGAACTGATGCTTTTTCTTTTTATGAAGATGGTCTTGGTGGACGCAGTAGCGTGTCTCAAGGCTATGCTGTTCGTCCTGTTGCATATCTAGACTCATCTGTGTTTGTTTATGATGGCGATGGGTCAATTGAAAATCCATATATTATTGGAATGTAACATATTAAAACCAACAAGTTATGATGTGAACCCCGTTTAGTAGACATCAAATAAAAAACTTATGTAAAAAAATCAA